>JGI20156J14371_10000877_pt1 | contig 25607 bp, 26 predicted proteins | sample COG_06_FD_14371 | JGI IMG/M metagenome (IMG submission 14371)
TTTATGATCAGGTGTTAAATCTAGATTTATCTCATCACCACCTTTTGGTCCATGATCTGTGGAATATATCACATCATCAAACTCATCATAAAATAAACCTTGTGAATTTCGGTGTCCTAATGACAAAATATTGACCTTTTTAGTTTTTTTATCTATCGATAATATTTTACCTATCATATTATCTAATTTCTGTGGATTATCATTTTTTTGAACCTCATAAGATTCAAAGCCACCAACTGTCAATAAAATTTTATTATTCTTAAATTTTGATAAATTTCCCCCTGTGCCTATCATTTGACCTCCATATGGCTGACAAATATCTAATTCAAAAAATTCAATAAAATTTAATTCGTCGAAATTCAGTTCAGAAGATAAAACTGCAAGCTTTACACATTCTTCATTCACTTTTTTCAAATAAGAAACATAAATTTGGCCGTTATCTATCAAAATATTTTTAACAATAGTTTTTCTACCATCTTTAAATTTAGACATCACAAGTTGATTAAAATTAGATTCTATTTTTTTAAAAGTAATATTATCATTTTTAAAATCATTTATATTTACGTGCATCAATGTTCCTGATCCAGTCATTAAAACTAGCACATCTTTATAAAGGGCAAGATAACTTCTTGGTCCCATTTCAGGTAATAAAATGTTTGTGTATCTAGTAAGTTTATACTCATTATCTTTGATCATTTCTTGAGAGTCTAACGTAAAATCAAAAGTTTGGATGGAGTCTAAAATATCATAAATTTTAATATTTTTATTTTCAATTTTACTTTTTAAAATTTTATTATTATCAAAGACAAAAATTATATTTTTAACTTTTTTATTAATTTTTTTTAAAAAGTCCCTTGAACTCTGAGGCATTAAATTTTTTACTTTATGTACAAAAAAGTTATTTGTCGTAGACAAATGCGTAATTACATAAAAATTTAGAGAAACTAAAAATATAATAAATATGGATAAGTAAAGTAATTTTTTATATTTCATTAAATAATAATATTTTCAAGAATTAATATCTATGTATAGCCTAACTGTAAAATGTAAACAAACTTTTTATCCTACTTTAATACTATTGATGCTTTGTTAATTATATTTTTAAATTTAATTATTTAAATATTCTTAATTTTTTTTTACATCTAAATTTATCAATATATGAGTAAGCACTAACACGCTCTGGATTATTTTTATTTTTAAATTTTTTATAAAGGATAATCTAAAAAAGATACTCGTTAATTTTTATGACCAAATAAAATGCAAGCAAATTAGAGAGGTTTTTTATAAGTTAAAGAAACTTATCACTGGTAATTACTCTTATACTCTTGTAAAAGAAAAAATATTCAATAAGAACAAATAACAAACTAGACTAAATTATTACTGGGTCTTTATTAAAATAAATGAAAATAAGTTATAAATCTTTTTGTATTTTATTGTGTCTTTTGATCATTATTTTATTTTTTGGATATAGAGAATTTTTATACCTATATAAATCTATGTTAACGGAGTTCATAGGTTACTACAAATATCAAAAAATTATCATTTATTATGAAACTGGGAATAAAGAGTTCATGGATAAATTTCCAATGAATGTAAGATTTTTAGGTCTATTTTTGCAATATATAGTTTTTAAAATAGTTCCCTGTCTAACTTTCCCAAATATTGAAATAAAAAATAATGTTCATGAATTATATGAATGTGCAACTTTTAGTCTTTCTCTGGTGAATTATGTTTCAAAATATATAGGTCTTTTATTAATAATGATTTATGTCTATATGAAAAGAAAATCTTTTATTGAAGTTTCAGTTGCTTCAATCTTATTTCTTCTTTTAATTAATTTAGTTGAGTCTAGTACCTTAGATAGAATTGCAATATGTTATATAATAATAATTTTAATTTCTCTTAATAATATCAAATATTCAGTTCCTCTTTTATACTTTTCATTTTTAGTTAATGAGAAAGTAGTTTTAATATTTGGGACTATATTATTTTTTCAATTATTTTATTATAAAAACAGAATTAAAATTTTTGAATTTATCGCAATAAGTTGTTCTGTGATTTCATACATTGTAATGATATTTGTTCTTTATAATTATTTTAATTTTGAATTTTATGATTATCCAAGCTTCGAAAACGACGGATACTTAAAAGTATTCAAATTATTGATAGCGAATCCATTAAATCCTAGTTATTTTACAGGTGCTTATGCTCCTTTATTCATCAGCATATTACCATTTTTTATTTTTATGATTAGTAACAAAAAATTTAATTATGATTTCTCAATTTTATATTTTATTCCAATAATTTTACTACTTTTGATTGGCTATATAAGTATAGAAAATATGGGTAGATACATTATGTATATGTTTCCATTATGGTTGCCAATTTTAAGCTCACAGATAGTCTACTATCTAAAATTAAATAGACTTGATAGTAAAGAAAAATGAAAAATAATTTACGAAAAAAGATATATGGATTTGAAACTATAAAAGATTTTATCAATAAAGATAAAGAGTATTCTATATTGGATTTGGGTTGTGGAAAAATTCCCTTTTTTCTAGAGTTCAAAAAAAATTTTAAAAAATATCATGGTATTGATATCTCTATAAATGATAATATTTATGACAATATCATTTTAAAAAAAAAAAGTATCGACCAAATTGATATTGAAGAAATGAATAAATACGATTTAATTTTAGTAATTGATGTTTTGCATCATCTTAAAATTGAAGTCATAGAGAGGTTGCTAATTAAATTCTCTAAACTTAATCCAGGTAAAATAATAATTATTAAAGATCCTATAGATACAAATTTATTTTATAGAACTATTCATATTTTACATGATGTTGTAATAAATCATGAGATTATTCATTTCAAGGGTCATAAACTTGTTGAGGCTAATATGAAAAAAAATATTGATAATAAAATTATTAAAAATAACTTTTGGTATAAAAATATATTTTTCAAAATAATTATTTAAATTACAGTTCTAAAGTGTAAACAAACTTTTTGTTCTACTTCAATACGATTAGTGCTTTATTAATTATCTTTATAAATTTAACTATTCAAATATTCTTTATTTTTTTTTCCAAAAATAAATTTAATTAAACCTCTTATTAAATATAAAAAATTTCCTTGTAAAAAATATAAAATAAATTTTCTTATTAATAAATATGGTTTTAAAAAAAACGAATGGAATTTGCTATATCCATATTCATCTCTAATTTTTTTTAAGTTATTTAAATCAGTTAAATTTTGATTTTGAGTTTTTTGATTTTTATGCAATCTAAAACAGGCAATTGTATGATTTAAATGTAAACCACAATTAGGAAAATTTTTTAATATTCTCAAAAACCATTCATAATCAAAATTTATTCTAAGATCTTTTAAAAGTCCTAATTTAGAATTTAAATCCTTATTCCAAAAGCATGCTTGATTTGTAAGTGTCATGCCCTCATATAGTAATGAATAAAAATATGGATTAAAATATTTTACATCCCTCAAAACCTCTCGATGAATATTAACAAGGTTAATATTTCCAATAAATAATTTTTTTGATGGATTTGAAATTATTGCTTTGGAAAAAATTGATAAAGCATCTTTGTTAACATAATAGTCATCACAATTCTGCCAGGTAATCCAATTTCCACTAGACATAGCAATGCCTTTATTAATAGCATCTGCTTGACCTTTGTCCTTCTCACTAATCCATTTAATTTTATCACCAAAAGTTTTTAAAAACTCAACAGTTCCATCATTTGAGTCACCATCAATAACAATAACTTCATAATTTGTATATGATTGTTGAATGATGCTTTTAAGGCATTCATTTAAAAAATATTTTGAATTTAGACTTGGTATAATTATAGAAAACTTCACTTTGAGTTTAAAAAAGATTTATAAGCTTTAAAAAAACCATCTTCTAAAGAAGTTTTAGATTTCCAGTTATATTTTTTAGCCATTGTTACATCTAATAATTTTCGGGGTGTCCCATCAGGTTTAGTTTTATCAAATTTGATTTGAGCTTTTACCCCAACTACTTTCAAAATTTTTTTTGCAAATTCTATAATAGTATAATCTTTACCAACTCCAATATTAATCAAAAATTTTTTTGTTTTTTTATTCATAAAATGTACACAAGCATCAGCAATATCATCAACATATATTGCTTCTCTTCTTACTTTTCCACTTCCCCACAACTTAAGAATTTTATTTTTTTTTTTATTTTTTTTTAATTGATGAACTTTTTTTATCAATGCAGGAATGAAATGAGAAGTCTTTAAATTGTAATTGTCATTTGGACCAAAAGTATTGGTTGGCATTAAACAAAGGTAATTTGTTCCATATTGATAATTGTAGCTTTCACATAATTTAATACCAGCAATTTTTGCTATAGCATAAGGTTCATTTGTTTTTTCTAATTCTCCTTTTAAAAGATATTCTTCTTTAATTGGTTGTTTACAATTTCTTGGATAAACACAACTTGAACCAAGAAAAATTAAGTTTTTAATTTTATTAACATAAGCACCATGAATTAAATTATTTTGTATCTGTAAATTGTCATAAATAAATTCACCCTTAAAAATATTATTTGCTAGGATACCACCCACTTTTGCTGAACAAATGATTATAAACTGTGGTTTATTTTTCTTTAAAAAATTAAAAGTTTTTAATTGATTTGTAAGATCTAGTTTATTTTTAGTGATTGTTAAAATGTTCTTATATCCATGTGCTTTTAGTCTTCTTAGTACGGCTGAGCCAACTAACCCACGGTGTCCAGCAACAAATATTTTTGAATTTTTAAAAATCATAAACTTTAATATACTTTTATAATAAAAATTTTATAATAATATTAATAAATAAGTGTATATATCAAAATATATACTATAATTTATCCATGTATAAAGATTTAAAACTATTAATTAATTTTTCTCTAAAATATTTCAAGTTAAAAATTATTTATCTTCAATTTCTCATTATATTTAGTTCAGTTATACAATTATTATCTATTTTTTCGTTTGGTCCATTAATTTTATTATTAATGGATAATAAAGTAATTAAAAAATACCAAGATTATTATTTTGAAAAAATAAATGATGAGCAATTTTTTTTATTTACTATCTTAGCAATTACAATCTTATTTATATCATCAAATCTACTTAGTATTGTTGTTTCAAAAAAATCATTACACTTAGGTCAAGAAATTGGAATTCAATTAAATAATATAATATTTAACAATATGCTATCTAAAGAATACAGTTATCATTTAAATAAAAATAGCTCTGAAATAATCTCTAAGATAACTTTAGAAAATGCTCGTGTTATTGGAAGTATCCTTATTCCAATGTTACTAATTAATTCAAGAATTATAACTCTATTATTTGTTTTTTCAGGTTTAATTATATTTAATTTAGCAGCTTCACTATTTGTATTATTTTTTTTATTAATCAGTTACTTCATCATATTATCAATTAATAAAAGTAGATTTACAACAAACAGCAGTATCATAAGTAAAAATAATTTTTATAGGCAGAAAATTATTTCAGAAAGTTTAGGAAATATTAGAGAAACAATCATGTTCGAAGCCAGAAAATTCTTTTTGAAATTGTTTCAAACTGCAAATGAAAAAATTGCATTTTCAACTGCTAACAATCAATACTTATCATCAATTCCAAAATTTTTGATAGAAATATTAATTTTTACTTTACTTGTGGTATTAATTTATTTGTTAAAAAATAATAACTCTTTAAACTATTATCTTCCTTTAATTGGAATTTATCTAATTGCAGGATACAAATTGCTTCCAGCGCTTCAGGCTATTGCGACCTCTTATGCTTCTATTAAAGGAAATCAAACCTCGTTGCAAAACATTAAAGAAGAAATTATTACTATTTTAAATCAAGAGGAAGTCCTTAAAGATTATTCAAATAATAAATTTAAAGAATTTAATACAATTAAATTTGAAAATCTAAATTTTTCACACAAAAATAATCAAATTTTTAATAACATAAATATTGAAATTAAAAAAAATGAAATAATAGGCGTGATAGGAAAAACAGGAGTAGGAAAATCAACTTTTATAGATATTTTTTGTGGGCTACTTTATCCTAATGCAGGAAAGGTAAAACTAAATGATAATGAGATATTAAAGGATGAAATTTCAAAATTTCAAAAATTAATTTCAATAGTTCCTCAAAAAATTAATCTATTAGATGATTCAATAAAAAATAATATTTTATATGCTCAAAAATTCAGTAAAGAAAAAAATATTGATGAAAAAATTAATAATTTACAAAATATATGTCTTCTAGATTACGTAAATAAAAAAGATGACGGATGGGACACTGTAGTTGGAGAAAATGGTTCAAAATTGAGTGGTGGACAAATCCAAAGATTAGGATTTGCTAGAGCGCTGTTTAAAGAACCCCAAATTTTAATACTAGATGAAGCAACTTCAGGACTTGATGAAGAAACAGAAAAAAAACTACTTAATAATTTAATAAATATTAAACCAAAATTAACAATTATAATTATCACACATAATAAAAAAATATTAAATATATGCAGTAAAGTATTTCAAATTTTTGATAAAAAAATTAAGGAAATACCAAAAAAGTAATTAATCATAAAAAATAAAAAAAACTTTTAACTTTCATTCTATAAAAAAATGAGATTTAAATTTTATCTAATTTAGATATAGTATAAAAACATACAATAATTACTTAATTATTAACTTGTTAATGTAACTCTCCAATAATCTAGAAAAATGTATGATATTATATTGTGATATTTTTTTCTACCATTCTTAATAAGTTTTTTTCTTAGTTTTTACCCCCAAAGTGACAATACTTATAATTAGTCACAACAATAAAATTTTAAAAGTCTGTGGTAGTATATATGAAATAAATAATCAAAGATTTAAAAAAATAAAGTAGTAATAAAAATAATAATCTTATTTATAATTTTTTGTACTTGATGTTTATTAATTTTCTTATTGCTAGCTTTGCTTTATATTTAGTCTCAAAGATAGTATTATATAAAAATAACATTAAAAAATTAATACTATAAAGAGATTTTATATTTTTTATTTCAAAATTATAAATTGACTCAATATATTTTTTTTTAATCAACCATTCTTTGTAAAATAATTGACTAATTTGAAATCTATTTTTGGAAAATTTTTTAATTTTATTTATATTAAGTTTTCTGTATCTGTTTGTTTTTTTTTTAATCAAATAACCAATTTCATCATTGATTATATAGTCACTCATTGTAGAATTATCATAAGCAAGCACATATTTAGATCTGCTCAATGCTTCAATTAAGCTCATTCCTATTCCTTCTTTGGTTCTAGGGCTTACAAATACATCAGAATTTTTTAATAATTGTAAAAATTTTTTTTTGCTGGAATTATAATTACCTTTAATAATATTCAATTTATATTTTTTAATATCATCTTTAGTAAAATTTTCTTTTTTATAGAATGGGTCAATAAGTGTGTAATAATTAATACATTCAACTTCTTTTAAGTTTATATATTTAATCCAATCATATAATTTTATATTCCCTCTATACCAAAATAGAATTTTAATTTTTTTTGCTTTTGGCATTTTATTGATTTGAGGTTTAAGAAAATATCTACAATATAAATAATTTAAGCCATTTTGAGCGCATAATTTGTTAATTTTTTTTGAAAATGATAAAATTTTTATATTTGGAAAAAAAGAACAGATTTTCCATATATTTGGATCGAAATTTGAGAGAGAATCGTACATAGGAACCCATATAATCTTACTATTTCTAAGACTTATTAACGTAGATACTGGTGGAAAAACTTGAAAAAAAAGAATGTGCGAATAATTTTGTATTTGTTCGTTTTTAAATTTTGTACTCCAAAAATTTTGGAGATTAAAATTTTTTTTTAAAATATTTCTTAAAAAATGACTACTTTTTGTTTTTTTATGAAATATATGATCGATATAAGCAAGATTATTTTTAGAATATGACATTTATATATTTATAAAATTTTATGAAAAGTAAAATATAAAATAAAATGAATTTTAAAAATACTGAGATTTTTCATTAAAATTTATTAGTTAAATTTCTATATAATTTAGAAGCTAGGAGATAATTATTGTAATTATCTTTATGTTTAAAATGACTCCAATTTTTTTTTAAAAACTTGCTCCAGTGTGATCCATAATCGTAAATTAAAGTTTTTGGATTTAAAACTTTACTTAAAAATATTGATGACGAATATGATGTGAAAAATATTTTTATATCAAAGTTAGACATAACTTTTTCTAAATTTATCATTTTAGGAAAATCTTTATTAACTAATACAATATTTCTATCTGGAAATTTTTTTTTGATAAGCTTGATCACATTTGTTTGAAACTTAATGGGGATAGTTTGTCTAAATTTAAAAAGAAGAACGTCATTCGTAGGTGCTATCGCCAATATTTTATTTAAGGTATTTTTAATAAAAAAATTAATGTAATTTTTTAAGATAGTGTCAGAATAGTTTAAATCAAAGCCATAATAGGGAACATAAAAATTTATCAAATTATATTTAGAGTTTGAAATTTTATTTATTTTTTTTTTATTGAATTTAAAAAAAATTTTTTTAAATATCTTAGCTGATAGCAAATATTCTGAATTATTTTTTACTAAAAAGTTAGCAAAAATTGATTTTTGCAAAATATTGTTTTCTCCCTTATAAAAGATATTCATCACTTTATTATTAATAGAACATTCTATAAAATTTTTTATTTTTTTTAAGAAATTTAATTTTATTTTTAACAAAGTATCTATATGAGAGTGATCAAAGTAAATTTTTTTTATGTCAGAATTATATAAAATATAATGAGAAACAGCCTCATTAGAAAAATAAACCTCATCATAATTTTTAAGATTAAAAGAATTTTTTTTTAACAAATTATGTATTCTTTTACTAATTATCTTATTTCTATAAGAAAAAAAGATTCTCCAGAATTTAAAAATACTAAAAAATATGGGCTGTAGGGGTTCTTTTAAAAAAAATAACTTTCTTGAAATTGTTTTGAAACTTTGATTATTTTTATTAATTTTTTTGTTATCGATTTGAATTAATACATCAATTACACATTTTTCATTGTTTTGCTTTAAATGTGTTAACATTTGAATAGCTGATAACTCACTGCCAATAATAAATAATATTTTTTTCATATTAAAAATGTTTTACTAATTTTATAAAATCGTCACGTATATTAATGTCAATAGATTTACTTTTCTTCATAGTAAAGTTAATTATCTTACCATTTTCATAAATATTTTTTTTATGAATTTTTTTAATTTTAGTGATTAGTATAGATGGACCATTTCTATAAAAACAACTTACATTTTTTTTCCATTTTTTACTTGTGTTTAAAAATAAATATTTTCCATCAGAAAACATGATTTTTTCTGAGTGAATATTTTTTAATTCATAAGAACTGACTAGAGCATCAGCTTTTTTATTTTTTAAGATTTTTTCACAGGCTTTGTCAATATCCTTAGCTGTTCTTTGTGGGGATGTTGGTTGCAACAAAATAAGATATTTAAATTTAGATTTTTTTAAATTCAACTTGTTTACAAAATAATTTACTGTTTCATGCATTGTGGTCTTTGATAAAGAAATATATTTTGGCCTTTGAATTTTATTTATAGCTCCTAATTTAATGGCATAATCATTTATTTTTTTAGAATCTGAAAAAATATGAGTTTCTGAAATATATTTACAATTTTGTGCAGCTTTAATAGAGTAATAAATTAGAGGTTTACCCTTTAATAGTTTGAAATTTTTATTTTTCAATCTTGTAGAACCTTTTCTTGCAGGTATTAATGCTATAAAACTCATTATTTGTAATTTAATATAGGATTTATAAAATAATAGAAGATTAATTTTATTTGTTTAAAAAACAATATTTGATAATTGCAAAATTTTTTTATCATTTTTCATCAGCAGTTCGTTTGCCCTCATGATATTTTGAATGAGCTGATACTTTAGAAAATTCATCTATACTTATACCTTTGAATTTACCTTTTAAATATTTAGTAGCTGAACTTATTTTATAAATATCAGAAATTTCTGTTTCATAACGCAAGCACAAATTTTTGAGTCGATGTATATATTTTTCATCCATGTTATCAAAAATCATATTTATTTTTTTTGAAAATGTACTGATATCTTTTTTTCTAGGAAGATTAGCTTTAATCATTTCAGTACTCGTAAATTCTGTTCTGCTTGTGTCTAACAAATTTTCAAATTTTTTAATATATTTTTCAGTCTCAATAGAATAATTTTCAAATGGAACCAAACAGAAGTTTTTAGAATGTAATAATTTTGAATTAAGATATTCTGTTAACTGTTTTTCAACAATTAAAAAACATTTCTCCAATGGATTTGCATAATTAAATTCTTCAGCAGCAGCAAGCATTGTATAATGTATATTATCTAATCCATTTATTTGAAAAGAAGGCTTTATGTAATATGGATCTGTTCCTAGTCTAGTTCCTCTTCCACTACGATACCATGAAAAAACCAAGTCTATTGGGTTTTTTATTACAATAATATACTTAAAATTTTGATTAATCTCATTTATAAATGAACCAATAGTCATATAATTATCAATAACAAAAGGGAAAATTAATTTTTTTTTTTTAATTTCATTTATTAGTTCATTGTTTGTTTCTGGTGTATCTTTTCTGTTAACTCTAGAAATATACTCTTTATATTTGGGGGAGTTAGTGATGCTACTTAAGTCATGAAGGTTATTGTTTACATCTCTACCCATCATACTAAACCAAATATCTAATATTAGATCACTTTCGAATAAATATTTGAAACCCTGTTTACTTAGATGTCCAGATTTATAAAGCATTAAGAACCTATCAGAATTTGCTCTTATTTTAAAATGCTCAACTCTTTCAAAAGAGCTTACAATAGGAGCAATAGCAATTTTACCACTTCTGCTCATTCCATCTATAAATACATAATTTGTTTCAAATATTTGATTTTTTTTTATCCTATTAGCTGGCTGAGAATTTATTGTCATCAATTTAAAACTTTATGTAATTTTAAGGATACTTCTTTAATCTGAGTCTCCGTCAGTGCTAATCCACTTGAGATATAAAAACCTCTTTCATAAAATTTTTTTTCTAGACATCTTGAAATTAAAAAGTTTGCATTTAAAATTTTAGATCTAATTGTAACATCGTCATAAGATAAGTCTTGAAAAATTACAGAAAAATGAATACCCATTCTTGCACACGAGAGCATTGCAATAGATGCCTCTAGTGATGCAGAACCATAAATAATAATTTTAGGTTTTTTGATATTTTTTATCTTATCTTTTAAAAATAAATAGCAATTAGAGACAAATTTTAGGAGTTCTTTATAAGTTATAGACTGAAGATTTTTATTTTTATCGAAATAATACATTGCCACTTTATCTCCAAGACCTAAATTTATATTAATATCTAGGCTATTATATGAAGCATTTATTAATCCATCTTCATACCAATAATGCTTTCCTACTCTTAAAGAATAAATTTTTTTTGGTTTTCTTTTCCAAGTTACTAAATTTTTTTTATTTTCCCAATAATTGATGAACATAATATTGCAATATTATAACTAAATAATAAAATAATAAAATAATATCTTTTTTAATAATTTTTTTTATTTTATGATTTATAATTAAGTTTAATCAACTATACACTATTTTTTAAAATAAGAATTTTAATTAATATTAAAGTATTAAAAAAATAAATTTGTTATATAAGGACTTTCATTATGAAAAATATAGAGTCTGGAACAATATTTTGGATAACCGGATTATCAGGTTCTGGAAAATCAACAATCGGTGAACATTTAAAAACTAAGTTAGAAAAAGAATATGGGAAAACTATTATAATTCATGGCGATGACATTAGAGAAATTTTTCAATTTAAGTCCTATACCAAAAATAAAAGATTAACACTTGGAAAATCTTACTCAGATCTTTGTAAATTAATAGCTAAGCAAAAAGTGAATGTTATATTTTCAACGGTGGGTCTTTTTAAAGAATTATTTTTGTACAATCGTAAAAATTTACAAAACTATATTGAGATATATATCAAAACAAACATCCAAAAATTAAAAAAAAATAAATCAAAATCATTTTATAAAGTAAAAACTAATAATGTATGGGGTTTAGATTTAAAACCAGAATATCCCAAAAAACCAGATATTTTAATTGAAAATAATTTTGATAAAACTACAGCTGAATTAGCTCAAACTATATTTAAAAAAATAAAAAAAAAATACTTATAAAATTTTTATTTATTTCAACTAAACTTTTGTTTAGATTAGACAAAATAAAAATTAATATAAATAATTAGAGTAATATATGAAAAAAAACAAACTCGTTTATGTGGGACTTTCGGCAGATATTTTACATGAAGGTCACATAAATATAATTCAAACAGCAAAAAAATTTGGAGATGTTATTGTTGGACTGCTTACTGATCAAGCTATTGCTAGTTATAAGAATATACCTCAATTATCTTATAAGCAAAGAGAGATAATTTTAAAGAATATTAAGCTTATCAAAAAAGTTATTCCTCAAAAAACATTGGATTATACTTACAATCTAAACTTAATCAGACCTGACTTTGTGGTGCATGGCGATGATTGGAAAAATAGTATTCAAAAACCAGTAAGATTAAAGGTTATAAAAACACTTAAAAAATGGGGTGGAAAATTAATTGAACCAAAATATACAAAAAATATTTCATCATCAATAATTAAAAAAAAAATCTCTGAAACTATTTACCCAGAAAGTAGAGTCTCTAGATTGAAAAGATTATTTAAATCTAAGGATATTGTTAGAATTTTAGAATCTCATAATGCTCTAACAGGATTAATAATTGATAAAATAAATATTACAAAAAATAAAAAAACTATTGCATTTGATGGTATGTGGTCCTCCAGTCTAACTGACTCTGCAACTAAAGGTCTTCCCGATAATTCTTCACTGTCTTTTTCATCTCGTATTTTATCATTAAACGATATGATGGATGTAACTACAAAACCATTAGTTTTTGATGCAGATAATGGTGGTCAAATAGAACACTTATCATTTTTGGTTAGATCTTTAGAGAGAACTGGAGTATCTGCAATAATTATGGAAGATAAAGTGGGTCTTAAAAAAAATTCTCTATTTAAAAATCAAAAAGGCACAAAACAAGATAAGCCAAAATTATTTGCAAAAAAAATTATGAAAATTTGCAAGTCAAGACAATCAAAAGATTTTATGGTTATTGCTAGAATTGAAAGTTTTATAGTAGGTAAAGGTTTGAATGATGCCTTAAAAAGAGCAGAGATATATTCAAAAGCAGGTGCTGATGCTATTTTAATTCACAGTAAAAAAGAAACACCAGCAGAAATATATTCTTTTGCTAAAGAATTTAGAAAAAGTAAAAATTTTATACCTTTAGTATGTGTGCCCTCTACTTACTCAAAGGTTTATGAGCGAGACCTAATTAAAAATGGTTTTAAATTAGTTATTTATGCAAATCAATTACTTAGATCCGCTTATCCAGCAATGCAAAATACAGCTAAAACAATATTAAAAAATAGTAGAGCATTTGAAGTAGATAAAAAAATTATTCCAATAAAAGAAATTATTAATTTAATTAAGAATGATTAAGGTTAACTCTTTAATCAATCTGCTAAAAAAAAATAATAGTAATTTTTTTACTGGTGTTCCTGACAGCGTGCTAAAGGAGCTTTCTATTTCATTGCAGAATAAGAATAAAAAACATCATATAATTGCAGCAAATGAAGGTTCTGCTGTAGCATTAGGCATTGGATATTATCTCTCTACTAAGAAAATACCTTGTATTTATATGCAAAACTCTGGTCTTTCTAATGCTTTAAATCCGCTGATCTCAATTGCTCATAAAAAAGTTTACTCGTTACCACTTATTTTAATCATAGGGTGGAGAGGATCTCCAAGAATTAAAGATGAGCCACAACATAATGTTAAAGGTGAGATTACTGAAAGTATTTTAAAACTTTTAAACATTAAATATACAATTCTTAGATCTAATAATGATTTAAAAAAATTTGATAAACAAATTAAAATAGCAAAAAAGAAAAGTTCTATTGTTGCATGTTTAATAGAACAGGGAACATTAGAAAAAATTAAAAAGGTAAATGAAAAAAAAGATTTTTATAATTTAGATAAAGAGCTTTTTCTAAAAACTTTATTACTAACATTAAAAAAAAATACCAAAATTATCTCAAGCACTGGTTTTAATTCTAGGGAGTTGATGTATCTAAGAAATAAGTTTAAAATCAAGAATGGTACAGATTTTTATATGGTTGGCGGAATGGGTCATACAGCCTCAGTTGCACTCGGTTACTCCCTATCAAGTAAAAAGGATGTAATATGCATAGATGGAGATGGCTCTCTATTGATGCACCTAGGATCAATTAAAACAGCAGGAACTTTTGCTAATAAAAATTTTAAATATATTTTATTAAATAATAATTCTCACGACTCAGTTGGCAGTCAAAGTACATATGCAAATAATGTAAATTTTGAAAAATTATCGAAAAGTTTAGGTTTTAAAAAATTTTATTCTATAAAAAATGAAATTAATTTAAAAAAAAATATTAAAAATTTTTTGTCTGAAAAGAAATTAAGTTTCTTAGAAATCAAAATCTCCAATAGTAAAATTAAAAAATTACCTAGACCTACCAATCTAATAAAAATCAAAAAAATATTTATGAAATAAATGATTAATACAACTGAAGATATTAAAAAGTTTATTGATGATAAAGGTTTTAAAAAAATTTTTGTTCTGTGTGGAAAAAAATCTTTTGTAACATCTGGCGCTGAAATTTTTTTCAAAAAATTATTAAGTACTAAAGAAACTAAATTATTTTATAAAGAATCAGAAATACCAATCCTAGAGGAATTAATTAAAATTATTAAAACTATCAAAAGCTTTAAACCTGATTTAATACTGGCTGTTGGTGGTGGAGCCGTTATTGATTATGCAAAGATTGCTAATATTGTAGATGTTAGAGATGATCTTGCAGATCTAATTATTAATTATAACTATCCGTTTATAAAAAAATATACAAAGCTAGCTGTTATACCCACGACAGCAGGATCTGGTGCTGAAGTTACCTCGAATGCAGTCATTTATGTAAATAAAATAAAATATTCTTTTGAAAGTGAACTCTTGATACCAGACAATTTTTTTTTAATACCTGAGTTTTTAATGTCAGCACCAAATAAAATAAAAGCCTCAGCTGGTTTTGATGCTATTGCTCAAGCTTTAGAGTCCTTAGTTTCTAAAAAATCTAACAATCAAAGTGTAGAATATGCTTCTAAATCTTTGAAAATATCTGTTAACAATTATATTTCATTTTTAAATAATCCTAATTTAAAGAATGCTACCGAAATGAGTATAGCTTCAAACTTGGCTGGAAAAGCAATTAGTATATCCAAAACCACTGCTCCACACGCTACATCTTACCCATTCACCTCCTTATTTAATATTAGTCATGGTCACGCTGTTGGTTTATTTTTTGAAAACTTCTTTAAATTTAATTTTGATAACTTAAAAAGATCAGAAACTTCTTTTGATTTAAAAAAAAGATTTGATCTGATTTTTAATTTACTTGATGTAAAAAATATTAATAATTTTAATTCCAAGATAACACTAATGAAGAAAAAGGCAAAACTAGAAGATAATTTAGGTATTCTTAACATAAATATCAACCAAGAAGCTGAAAAGATTATCAAAGGAATAAATTTATTAAGACTGGGTAATAATCCTATTAAAATTTCCGAAAAAGATATTTATAAAATAATTACAAAACAATAAAGTATTCCTTACTTGCAATATTTTTGAACACCCCAGATTTTACACTAATTAAATTAATATTTAATTAATTATAAAAATAACCCCCTAGATAGACATACTATCTAATTAATTTTTTTATAAACCATCTTAATTTTGGAAATTGATACTTTAATAAATTAAATAAAAAATATAGTAAACTTTTATATTTTTTTGAGTAAAAATATTTACCAATCTTAATTTCAATAGCTAAATTAGATTTTACAATTACCTCTTCATTTAAATTTATTTTACCTTGATAAATTTTAATTTTTTTATATTTATTGGAAATGCTACAATTCACACCAGACCCATCATGCCCCATATTTCTAGTTAAACTTTTTGTTGGATATAAACCAAATTTATCATATTTTATGTAATACAATAATCCAAAATAATCATCTGGTTGATGTTCTCTCTGTGATAAATCTAATAATGCAGTAATCATATTAGGAGATAAATCGCATAATTTTTTGTACATTTTCCAATTATAAATATAAGTCGATACTAAATCTTTTGATGAAAACTTTTTTTTAATTTTTTTGTATTTTTTACTCCATAAACCAATACCCCATCCATCCATTCTTCTAAGAAAAAGATAGTCACTTTTTATATTATAGTTAACTGGATGAAAATAGCCAGATACCGAACACACTTTAGAGTGATGCTCGTACTTATTAAGTCCTTCATTCATGAATCTTAAAAATTGTTTAGCTACAATAACATCATCCTCTAATACTATATTTTTACCATTGATATGAAATGGTACTTCGATAAGATCTTTTATGTTTTTTTTATAGTTATTTTTTTTTTGAAAAATTAAATTAACTTTTTTAAAACCTTTGATTGATTTTGCATACTTCCGTACTTCCAGAACAGAAACCTCATCTCCTGGTTTGGCTTGATCTGAAAAAACATAAAGTATTGAGTGTTTGGCTAAGTCATTTTTTTTAAGACTTTCAATGCATTTCCTAAAATGGTAAATTCTATCATAAACTGAAACTGAAATTGGAGCTAAGTTTTTTAAGTCCAAGTAAGTTTTTTTTTCTGTAAATACCATTAATATTCTAATTAATTTTTTTAAATAATCTGCTTGTTTGATTTTTATTTTTTACACAACAAGAAAATACTGGAACAAAGTTCTGGATAATGATGTCCAAGATCATAACACCCATCTAAATATTCTTTTGAAATGATATCAGTTTGAACTATCTTGTCCCATTGAAAATTAGCTAGTGCCTTAAAAAATATACCTGAACGATGAATTGTTTTTAAACCTGATTTTTTTGCGTCTCTTTCTAGAGTATCTAGTGTGTAGGTTATCCTGTGGCCATGTTTCTCTTCTGCTGGTGTCACTGCTGAGTTATATTCAACAAGACCCATTTTCACTGCTATTTGTCTTGATGGAGCCATTGCATTTGGAGTTACTAAAAATAAACTTCCAGATTTATTTAACCATTCATTTTTTACCCGTTTGAGTATTCTTACCGGGTCATCTAAATGCTCTAACACATGAGTTAATATTATATTATCGTACTTTTGAGGTAATTTCACATCCTCAAATAGCCCATTTATAAAATTCACACTTGGTGGCACTTTTTGTTTTGCTTCCTCTATTGCATCAGAAGATGCCTCGACACATGTCAAATCATCAAATATTTTTGAAAGTCTTTTTGTAAAATGACCTTTTGAGCTACCTAGTTCCAAGGCATTTCCTGACTTATTTAAAAACGGTTCAAACGACCTTAGCATATATGGGTGCATAATATCAAAATCAAATCCATATGCATATTTTCTCCCACTATTATCTATCAATTCTTTGTTATAATCTCTGCTATTCATTTTTTTAAATGTTTTCTAATCTAGCCAAACCAAAGCCATGCTTTCCAAAGTCATTACCATTATATAACAAATATACTTCGCTATTAAGTTTAAAAACATTAGGATAACACATCATATTATGGTCCCACGCACTGGGCTGTTCTTTAAATACAAAGTTATTATCATCTCTAATCCAATTAATCAAGTCATCAGAGTAAGCATAACCTAATCTATAAGCTTTTGTTTTATCCTTCCTGAATCCCAACATAGAACGATAGCAAAAATACATATGATATCTTTCTCTAATTTTAATTACACTGGGTAATGCCTGACATTCATTTTCATCAATTTTATCTTCAATTATAGATTTATTAGCTTTAACCCAATTAATACCATCGATAGATGTTGCGTAGCCTATTTTGTAAACTCTTTCAGATTTATCCTGTTTAGTTTCTTTGGTCCACTTTTTCCCAAAAATATAAAACATATAAAATACATCATTAAATTTTCTTACAAATCCATCTAATATTAAAAAAGGTTCGTGTAATGTAGCTGATAAAACTGGCCCCTCTCCAATTCTTTTAAATGTATTTCCATTATCATTACTCACAGTTAAACCAATACCAGTATCAATTGCTACTGAATCTCTTCTAGCCCAACCACTTGTGTAAGCATAAATTTTATCTTTTATTCTTACTGGATTAATTGGAAAAATTCCATGTTCGTCAAAACAACCAAGGTTCCCAAGGGAAATAACTTCATTTTCAGAATAATTAACAATTTTTTTAAAATCCTTTGATGTGTCTATAAATTGAACATGACTAATAAAAAGCTCATTATCTTCTTTTTTTCTTGTAGAGAAATATATTCTTACAAAATCATCAAAGACTAAGGCTTGTGGAGACTGGGCATGACTTACAAATCTTTTTTTAAAAGGAGATTTATCAAAATCAAAAATTTGACCTAGCTTTTCCCACTTCATTAAGTAAGTTCTCCTTCAAGTTTAGCCAAACCAAAACCATACCTACCAACTTCATTCCCTAAATAAAGCATATAAATTTTTTTATCTATCTCAAAAACATGTGGGTAGGCTATCATCTCGTTATCAAAAGCATTTTTTTCTTGTGACACAGTAATTCCCACTTTTGAATCTTCTCTAGTCCAATTGATTAGATCTTTTGAATAAGCATATCCTAGAGTTCTGTATTTAGTTTTTCTAAAACTTTCAGAAGACCAATAATCAAAAAACATGTGATATTTTCCATTTTTAAAAATAACATCAGGACTTGCTTGAGACTCTGTCAAACCAAGCTTATCTTCAATGATGTTTTTATCAAATCTTGTCCAGTTAAATCCGTCTACTGATTTTGCAGCTCTTATTTTTAATGCCATTTCTTTTCTGTTATTAATTAAATTCCATTTTGACCCTGAAACATAAAACAAATAATACATATCATTAAATTTTCTTATTTTTGGACTGCTTATAGTAAAAGGTTCATTTAATGACGCTGAAAGTACAGGTCCATCACCTAATTTTTTATAAACTTTAGCATCTTTACTTTCACATATACCTATAGCTATATCAAAGGGTACAGAAACGCACCTCGTCCAACCAGCATAAAATGCTAAAAATCTGTCATTTGTTTTTATTGGTGAAAATGGATAAGTGCCAAATTCATCAAAACAACCTTTTTTTCCAAGTTTAAGGACTGGTTTATTGGAGATATAAATTATTTTAGTTAAATCCTTTATATCTAAATCTAAAAAAGTTGAATGAGTTGTAAATTGACCATTTTTAAGACGTCTCGGACGGCAGCTAAAATATACTCTTACAAAATTTTCAAAAATTAAAGTATTGGGTGCTTGAGCAAACTCATTCATCCATATTGGTCTATTTTCAATAGTTGTGGGATTAAAAATATGTCTTATTTTTTTCCATTTAAACACTTAGATTTCCCTTTATTATATTTATTGCTTTAACCAATAAAACTCCCTCTTCTTTAAAAATACGACCACCTAATTCCCAGGGAGACTCATTGTTATTAACTATGATTTTTTTTTGTAATATAATTTCCCCCCCATCTATATTTTCATTAACATAATGAATAGTACATCCAGCAATTTTTTCCTTGTTAGCAATTACTGCTTCTTGTACTTTAACCCCATACATTCCTTTGCCTCCATATTTTGGTAGTAGTGATGGATGAGTATTTATAATTTTTGTTAATCTTTTTTGAAAAAACTTACGAGGAATTATTACCATAAAGCCTGCAAGAACTATTAAACTTGTGTTAGCTGGAATTTTACTATCTAAGACATCAAAAAAATTATCTTTAACATTTTTTTTTTCAATAACGACATACTCTATATTGCTTTTAACGGCTCTTTTAATTGCTCCACAGATCCTATCGATAATAAGAAGACTTATGTTGTAGTCAAATTTTTTCTGATTATCAATTAGTGTTTGAAAATTTCCACCTCCACCTGATGCACAAACAACAATGTTAAATTGATTTATATTTTTTAGCATTATTTCTAAATAAGCTTGAACTTTGATAACATTATTTTTATGTCTTTTTTATTATTAAACATCATAACATCAATTATTGAAAGATAAGGTATAAAATCATTATTAAATTGTTTGTACTTAGTTAGCTCTGATTCTAAAAAGTTTAATTTAATATTGTCTTTATAAAATTTATCTGAGCTGTATAGCTTAACTCCACCTATTGGATTTATATATTGAGATGACTTTAAAGCATTATTTATAGCTATAACTTTATCTTGAGCTTTCAGATTATGGTCAATGTTGATATTTGAAGAAATATCTATTTGTGTTTTTATATCAAAGTAAAGACATATCTGAATAATTGAATTATATACATATTTAAATAAATTTTCTTCATTGAACTCAAAAATACCTTTAATGAAAGGAAAAGCATTGCTGAAATATGGTGCTTTTTTGTAGCTATTCTCTATTTGTGCTAAAATTTTTTTAACTTTTATTTTTTTTTCATTTGAAAGAAACCTATCTTTAACATGCAAATTATCAAAATTTTTTTTTAAAGGTATAGAAAATAATTTTTTTTGTCCATTTAATAAAATATAATTTCTATTAAACCAACTTTTTTTAGAAAATTGTATATTATCGTAAATTATAAAAGTATCCACAGCATTTATTAGCTGCCAATATCCAATGTATGGAAATAAATATGGTTGCATAATTGCAATCTTCATATCAAAATTTAATTGTATCTATTATTAGCTTTATATTTTCTCTCTTCAAATTTGAATAAATTGGTAAACAAATTACCTGATTTGAAGCTTTTTTTGCATGCATAAAATCTGTCTTATTTTCATACATTTTGTGCTTTGTAATTAACGGGTAAAAATAACGTCGCCCATTAATGTTATTTTCTTTAAGTTTATTATAAAGCTGATCACGTGAAAGTGGATAATCATCATCTACAAAAATAGGAAAATAACTGTAATTGCCTTTTTCTAAATTTGTGTAAGTTAAACATTTAATGCCAGGAATATTTTTTAAACCTTTTCGATAAACCTGATCAATTTCTTCACGCTTTCTAACTACATTGTCAATTTGTTTTAATTGCAATAATCCAAGTGCAGCGTTGAATTCACTCATCTTACCATTAATTCCTATCTGTTCAACTATCGTTTCCCCTGTGAATCCAAAGTTTTTTATTTGATCAATATGATCCTTAGTTTTTTTATCTTGAGAAATAATAGCCCCTCCTTCAAAGGTATTAAAAACTTTTGTCGCATGAAAACTTAATACTGATAAATTCCCATGATTTAAAATACTGCCACAATGACACTTAACACCAAAGGCATGTGCGGCATCGTAGATTACTTTTAAATTATTTTTTTTAGCAATAGTTTCAATGGCATCTACATCACATGGATTACCATAAACATGTACTGGCATTATTGCTGTAGTATTTGGCGTAATTGCAGACTCAATTTTTTCAGGATCTAGATTTAATGTACTAGGATCAATATCAACAAAAATAGGTTTAATTTTACTCCACTTTAAGGAGTGTGCTGTGGCCACATAAGAATATGGTGTTGTAATAACTTCACCTTTTATATCTAGCGCTTTAAGCGCTATGATGAGACCAATTGTACCATTAGAAACCAAGGAAATATAAGGCACACCAAGATAATTACATAAAGCATCTTCAAGTTGCCTGTGAAAAGGTCCGTTGTTGGAAAGAATTTTATTTTCCCAGATCTTTTCTAAATATGGAATTAAATCCTTAAGTGGTGGAAGACTGGGCTTGGTAACAAAAATAGTCTTTTTTTTCATTCTATTTATTTCAATAAAGATTTGAGATAATTTCTATATGAATTTATATTAAGCGTACATATAATTTCATTGATCTTATCTTTTGAAATCCAGCCCTGATTAAATGCAATTTCTTCAAGACAGGCAATTTTAAACCCTTGACGTTTTTCGATAGTTTCAACAAAATGTGAAGCATCTAACAAAGACTCAAATGTACCAGTATCTAACCAAGCAAACCCTCGACCCAAACATTGAATGTTTAAATCTCCTCTTTTTAAATAAACCTGATTTATACTGGTAATTTCTAACTCTCCACGCGCTGAAGGCTTTATTGTTTTTGCAATTTTAACTACGTCATTGTCATAAAAATATAAACCAGTAAGAGCATTATTACTTTTTGGTTTTATTGGTTTTTCTTCAATAGAGATAACTTTATTTTGACTATCAAATTCTACAATTCCAAAATTTTCTGGGTTTTTTACTTGATACGCAAAAACCATTGCACCTCTTTCTTGTAAAGTCGCTTGTTTTAATATTGGTGTAAGCCCTTGACCATAAAAGATATTATCTCCCAAAATAAGACAAACTTTGTCTTCACCAATAAAACTTTCACCAATAATAAAAGCTTGTGCCAATCCATCGGGACTTGGCTGGATGGCGTAACTTAAATTTATACCAAATTGACTACCATCATTTAATAATTCTTTAAAACTACCTTGATCATTTGGTGATGTAATAATGAGAATATCTCTTATCCCAGCTAACATCAGAACTGATAAAGGATAGTAAATCATTGGTTTATCATATATTGGCAACAGTTGTTTGGACACACCTTTAGTAACTGGATAAAGTCTAGATCCAGAACCGCCTGCAAGAATTATACCTTTCATAAATAATCTTTAATCATTTTTTTATAATGTACCTAGACGTTCACGCTTATAGTTTTTATCTTCAATATTTTTACACCAATTTATATTATTTAAATACCATTCTATTGTTTTTTTTATACCAGTCTTAAAAGATTCTTTGGGTGACCAATTAAGTTCTTTTTGTATTTTACTAGCATTAATAGCATAACGAAAATCATGTCCAGGTCTATCCTGTACAAAAGTAATTAAATTTTTATAAGATTTGATGCACTGTTTTGAACTTTGTAGATTGTTATTATTTGCGTTTTTTTCTAGTTTTAATGGCGCTAATTGATCTAAAATTTCACAAATAGTATTAACTATTTTTATATTAGTTATTTCGTTATGACCTCCAATATTATATGTTTCACCTACCTTGCCCTTATTAACTACAGTATATAGTGCTCTTACATGATCTTCGACATATAACCAATCTCGAATGTTTTGACCATCACCATATACCGGCAAAGGCTTTGCATCTAATGCATTTAAAATTATTAGTGGAATAAGTTTTTCTGGAAATTGATATGGACCATAATTATTAGAGCAATTTGTAATAATAACTGGTAAACCATAAGTGCGATGCCACGCGCGAACTAGATGATCTGAGCTTGCTTTGCTAGCTGAATAAGGGGAGGAAGGATCATAATTACTTTGCTCAGTAAATAAATCAGTTTCGTTTAAACTGCCATAAACTTCATCTGTTGAAATATGATGAAAAAGAAAATTTTTTTGGTTGTGATTATTCCAATATTCTCTTGCACATTCTAACATTACCTGTGTACCTATTACATTTGTCTGTATAAAGTTTTCAGGTTTGTTAATGGAACGGTCCACATGAGTCTCTGCAGCTAAGTGCATCACAATATCAGGCCTAAAATTTTTAAATATTTGTGAGACTTTTTTTTTATCACATATATCTCCTTGAATAAATTGGTATCTAGAATTTTCACTAACACTGTGTAGTGATTGAGGATTACTTGCATAAGTAAGTTTATCAATATTAAATACTTGATGTTTAGTTTCATTAATTAAAAAACGTATTAATGATGAGCCAATAAAACCAGCACCACCAGTAATTAAAAAATTATTACTTTCCATAATCAAATATAATATTGCATTATATTTTTTTTTTCACTTTAGTTCCTTCTACATAGAAACTTTGTTGTTTTCTAAGAGATTTTTCAGTATTGGGTAAAGAAAGTCGTAAAGTTCCTCTAATTTTTAGGCATCTATATATTTCATTTAGCAAATTGAATGCTTCATCAGGGTATAAATGTTCTAGAGCATGCTCAGAAAATATTCCATTAAATCTATTGCTTGAAAATGGTAATAGATATCTAGGATAATGCCAAACCTCTGGATTCATTTTTTTTAATTCAGTTTAATTATTTTTAGGACTCATTTTTATAAGAAACATCATATATATTTTAAGTAATTTTTACATAAAAATTTTTATAGAGTAATTGAGATTTATCAAAAATATTTTTATCATGATCAATATTCAGTTCTTTTTTATTAGCATTTTTAAAAAAAAATAAATCAATATTTTGATTTTTTTCTAAATTTAATTTTTTAAGAATTTTTTCAACATAATTTGGATTATTTAATTCTTCATAAATAATAAAATGACAATTTTCATAAAATTGAAATTTTTTATAAATAAATTCATAAAATAAATACCATTGTTCCAACCAATAATTTATATTATTAAAATCTTTAAAATTTTCAGGATCATTCCATGGTTTATGATTTAAACCAAATTCATTGTGTCCAAGATAATTCATATATCTTCTAATAAAATCATCTTCTTTCTGTAATTGACAAAAATGTAGATGTTGACTTAAAAGTGAATTTGCATGTTGTAAAGGTTCTCTAATGGGAATTAAAAAAATAGAATTAGGGAGTATTGATTGAATTAAATCTATTCTTTTATAATTTAGATTATTTTTACTTAAATATTTTTTTTTTTTAGTATTAAGTAAAATAAGTTGAGCATAATTAGCTAAATCATTTTTAATAAATTCTTCATTGTTATCAAAAAATATTTCATCAAATGCTTCTGCACTATTATTGTCAAAACTTATTCCATCTCTATGCAATCTTTCTTTTTTTATAATATTTTTTTTATTAAATAATTTAGAAATATTAGGAGATAATATAAAAGGCATGTTTTTATAGGTTAAAGACGCATATTCATTTGACGAATATAATAAATTTAATAAACTAGTAGTCCCAGACCTTGGCATACCAGTTATAAAAACATGTAGTTGATTTTTTATATCTTGATCTTTAAGATAAATAATCTTTTCTAGTTCAAATAATGATTTGTTGATAATTTTTTTACTAAATACAAAGTCATGCAGAAACTTTTGAATGCTACTATAGTTTTGCATGAAAATTTTTTCGTATTAAATGATAAATTAGAAAAATCATACTTAGTTCTATGATACCCAGAGCAGATATGACTAAATTGAGATATGAATTAGATAATAAGTTTAAAATTAATATAAAAACTAGAATAGAAATAAAAATAACAATTATCTTTAGAATTACTTAAAAATTTTTTTCAGTGCATAAATCAAGCCAATTGAGCTATTAGTACTGGTCAGCTACACGCATTACTGCGCTTCCACATCCAGCCTATCAAC
>JGI20156J14371_10000881_pt1 | contig 25571 bp, 44 predicted proteins | sample COG_06_FD_14371 | JGI IMG/M metagenome (IMG submission 14371)
TCCTTTGAATAAAATAGTCGCTAGATGTAAAAACCTGTGCTAATGCACGGGGGCGGCTTCCTGCCGCGTCTCCAACATAAATAGCAGAGCCATTTTTTCTTAAATAGACCGTTGCCGCTGCGGCGCCACCAGTACCAACTCCCGCATCGCATAACACCAAAATTTTACTAGATGCGCTAGATGGGGTTATAGTTACTTGGATAGGTGCGCTCGGTGTAGTTGAGTTTGTAGACCATGCGTCTGTTTTGACTGTTTGAACAACCTGCAACACCTTACCCACACCAGCACCACCTTGTAGCGCCATTGTCCCCGCCTCATCAGGCAACACCAATGTTCGGTCGGTATTTGTTGCGGGCGAGGCTAAGGTGAATACCCCAGTTCCTGTTACCGCCCCTTGAATTGCTACTTTAGACATTAGATGCCTCCTTTGGATATTTTGCCTTAACTGTTTGGACTTTAGCCAGCATTGCGGCGGCTTCATTTCCACCTTTCCACAAGGCATCTAGTTGATCGCCGATGGGTGGGTATTCGGATGCTCGTTGTTGTTTGTATTGGTCAGGGTCAACCCAAGCGTTAACAAGGGCTAGGTCAATAGAGACTTGGTTACCGTTTGCGTCAAATGCACCAGCACCGTCATCCACTGTGACCACTTGCGGGTAAAGTGCGTAAATTGCTTTGTGGTTCATGCTGCTATCTCCATAAGTGTAATCTGGCTTGTTCCACCGAAGTATAGGTCAGTGCTTCTAAGGTTTACATATCCAGTAGCGCCAAGAGTATTTATTTGAATTTTATATGTGGTTGCTGATGTTGTAGCTGGAGAATCTAAAAAAGTAATTGGCACAGAAATAAATGAATAATTTGTTCCATAAGGCATGGTGGCTGTTGAATTAACAGTAGCACTTGTGCTTTGGCAAATATTGCCAGAGTTTCTCATTAAATTAATTGTGAAATTACCATTAAGCGGGTTTCCAACGCTGAGAGTAGCTACGACAAGTATTTTGCTCGATGAAGATGTAGGTGTAATAGATACCGACAACCCAGTCACATCAACATATCCGTCTGTTGAGGAACTAAAGCTGTCTGTTTTAACGACCTGCACAACCTGCAACACACTACCCGCTGGCATATCCGCAGAGGAAAACTGCGCCACGCTATCTAAGGCTGGCGTTGTAATGCCCGTTGTGCCATTTAAAACTATACTCATATAATCTCCTTAAAGAACTAACCAGCGTGAGCCAGTTGGTACTGTTACTGTCGCGCCAGAGTCAATCGTAATTGGCCCAGTGCTCATAGCATTCTTACCACTTGTGATAGAGTAGCTATTAGTCACTGTTTGACCATTCTCGTAAAAAACATCATCAGTAGCAGCACCAGTAGCGCCCCCACCCACTTGAACAACAGAACCACCACTGTTCTTAGTGTACATCTTCCTATCTTCGACGTTTAACGCCAGTTCTCCTACAGCTACATCTTCAGTAGCTGGAACAGAACCTGATGTGGTACTGTTCTTAATAATAATCGTGTTAGCCATTAGTATGTTCCTCCATTAATGGTCGAAGTCCATGAAGCATTAGTTCCATCTGTTGTTAAAAAAGTTCCTGCATTGCCAGTTTGACTAGGTAGTGAATCAACATCAGCCCAAGAAGCTGCTGTCCCGTCTGTTGTTAAGTATTTACCAGTGTTGCCTGTTTGAGTAGGTAAGGCATCAACAGTAGTCCACTCGGTATCGTAATCAGTAGCGCTTGCTTTGGTTAAAACCTGACCAGTCGTGCCGCCAACAACAACACCAGCCCCTGTTGCACCTGTCTCGCCCTGAATACCCTGTATACCTTGGATACCTTGGATACCCTGAGCACCAGTGTCTCCTGTTTCACCTTGGATACCCTGTATACCTTGGATACCTTGGATACCTTGGTCACCTTGAGGGCCTTGGTCACCTTGGATGCCTTGAGCACCTGTATCACCAGTGTCACCTTGGATACCTTGGATGCCTTGAATACCTTGTATGCCTTGGTCACCCTGAATACCTTGGATGCCTTGATCGCCTTGTGGCCCTTGAGCACCAGTGTTTCCTGTTATACCTTGTACCCCTTGAGGCCCTTCAGGAATAACAAAAGCTAGTGCCTGTGCTCCAGCAAGACCACTAATAGTTACTGAGGCGTTTGTTCCTACGGCTCCAGTGGTGGTAGAGTTAACAGTAAGTCTGGAAGCGTTAGAAGCGTCTACAACCGCTTGTTCTGCTTCTGTAGCGGCGGTCTCAGCACGTATCGTGAGGGCTGTAACAGCCGAGATGGAAGCATCGTTTGTTGCATCTCCACTCCCCCCAACGCCACGGTAAATAGCCATTATTTAGTTCCCTTAGGTTTAGTTTTTATGGTCTTTACAGGAGGACTCTTTTGTACTTCTTCTTCTATTACTTCTTCGTAGTCTTCTTGCAAACGAACCTGTTCAATGTCATATTCATTATGAAATTCTACAAAATTACCACTCTGTTTACATCTAAATTTAGCCATAGAATCTCCTAGTTCATTTAGTCCCCTCTTAGGAAGAGACTAAAGGAACGGGGCTGCTCATAACAACCCCGCTGTTCTACTTAGCTATCAAGCAGCCATTGCGATTGCAACAGCGGCTTCATCACGCAGCTCTTTTACGCCATACAGCATGTCAGAGGTGAACAATGTTGCCAAGTAGTCTTGCTTGTACTGAGTCTGTGCGCGAACGCCCATCTGCTCTGCCAACACAAAAGCGTCCTTGTGGAACATCATACCAATACGAGCATCGCCAGTAGCGGTCTCGCAGTTGGTAGAAACGTAAACCTTCACGCCATAGACGTTACCAATTTGACCGTTACGGATAGTGTTGTTAGAACCAACGTCACCCACAAAAGCTTGCTCAGTGAAACGAGCCAAACCCATCATCACGTTACGAGCTACAGGGGGCAGGACCAAACAACGATTGTCCATAGGCACGTCTGCATCATCCAACGTCTGGATAACCTTACGGATACCAGCGTCAGTGATTGCAGCTTCGTTACCGCCCGTGTACAGGGTAGTACCGTCAGAAGCGATAACAGCCTTGTCATAAGCAATAGTACCGTTACCACCTTGAGCACCACGGCCCAATTGAATCAGATCGGTATCTACTTGACGAGCCAAAGCGTAGCCAGCATCAGCAGTATAGAACTGACGCAATGAAGACAGAGCTTGGGTCTCTGTAATGTCTTCAATAAAGCGGCTGTACTCATAGTGCTTGTTAACCAACACTTGGATTTCGGTCTCAGCGTCTGCTTGGATCGTAACTGCGGTTGCAGCTGCTTTCACAGCGGCGTTGCCACGAGTAGGCTTAGGGATGTGCAAGGTATCGCCCTTTTTGCCCTTGAAGGACATCTTAGAGACGAGGTTTGCCATAACGAGGTTTTGCTTGTAGGCTGCGATGATTTCGTCAGACCACAATTCTGGGATAAATACACCAGCGTTTGCTTTGGTTACTACACTACTTGCGCCGCCGGGATATGCTGCTGTTGCCATAATAATTTCCTTTTAAAAATGTTTTATTTAACTCGACCTTCGGAATAAGCTCTCATGATTTCATCAGAAAGTGCTTGATACCGATCAGGGTCTCGTCGCATGAGTTCAATGATGTCGGAGCGTCGGTATGTCTTCTTAGAACTCTCTCCAGTGCCTTTGCTGCTTCCGGTACTAGCGGCTTTTATTGCCTGCTTACGGGAAACCTTCTCAACATCAGCGGTCTGTTGTACTACATTTTGTCTTTCTTTCCATGTAGATAACAGTTCACTGGCTGCGTCAAAGTCAAACCGTTGATCAGCACGGACATATAGCTCTTGGCGAACCTTACTGTTCATCACCCAGTCTTGAAACGAACTACTTTGTATAATGTCCGTATAATCAGGATGACTTGCTTTAAGGTTGTTTAAAGCTTCTGCCTTTTGCATTCGGGACGCAAGCTCTTCAGCTTGACGTACCTTAGGGTGCTTATCAATAGCTCTTGCTACAGCTGCATTGGGATCGTCATAAAAATCGATCTCTTCTTCTTCGACTTTAGGGGCTTGTTGTGAGATGGTTTGGGCGCGAATGTAATCATCTACTACTTTACGAAGTTCTCCAACTTCACTCCCTTGCTTACCCATAGCCCTTTCGGCCTCTTGGTGCATACGAACAATGTCTTTAACAGATTTGTTCTTATACTTCTCAGGAATATCGTCTTCATCTTCGTTTTCGTAAGAATCAGCGGTTTGCTCCTCTAAGGAATCCTCTGTTTCTGTGTCGAGGGTGTCGAATTGCTCGTCCTCGGTTGCTTGAGATGTATTCTCGTCTTCATCAATAAATGTTGCCATATTGTACTCCGTGCTCTAAAGCATTGTGGAAAAGAAACTAGTGCTTGTGCGTTAAGCGGCACCTTTTTGTTCTGCTTTAATCTTCTCAGCACGTTTTCGTTCCCATTGCATTGCTGCTCCGGGAAAGTCGCCAGTAACGCCCTCAAGTTTTACCATTGGCGTGCTTATGATTCTTTCAGCAGTTTTGTCACAGATCGGACAGTGGGTTGCCCGGCAAGCCGAGTCCACTAATTTGTCTGACAAGTGACCGTCTTCGCAAACAAACTCAAATATACGTCTAGCCATTATCTTCCTCCGATGCGTCTTCATAACTATTTTTTATGGTAGACTCATAAGAGAGGATACGGTTGACAGCTTCAAGTTGTCCACGTCGATACCACAGTTGTTTCTCGTCTGAAATGGTTAGAATGTCACCAAGCACATCAGCGTTTCCTTTGATGTCCTCAATGAAGTCTTTCCACCCATCTTGAGTAAACAGTTGTAGTAAATTTTCGTAATAATCTTGTAATTCTTTATTCATCTCTTTGTCCTTTCGTATTAGGAGAGACCCTGTGTATATTATACCACACTTTTACTGTTTTGTCAAGCTTTTTTATTCATCATTTGCATTGTGGCTATTCGCTCATTGCTAACAATGTCACGTTCTTTTAGCATTAGCTCAGCAATCTTAGCTCGTTTGGCAAACTCATCCTCATCTGCGTTACCTTCTTGAAGGTTAGTAGAGAGGGCTGCTGCCAGTTTAGCTTTGACCACTTCAGGCTCCAATTGAGCCTCTATGGCGTACTTTTGTGCCTTAGCCTGTGTTTCAGCCACCTGAGCCTGCAAAAGCTGCATCTGGAGCTGTGCCGTTTGCATCTGCATTTGCATCTGTTGTTGCTGCATTTGCTGCTGCTCAGGGTTAGGCTGAGAAGATTGCTTCATTTGAGCCATTAGCTCCTCACGGTTAGATATACCCATGTTATCCACAACAGCTGAGATCAGCATGGGGTAGATTGGGTTATCTTGGCCTACGGTCTGCAAGAGTTGTACAAGTTGTGTTACCTCATACTCACGAGCAATAACACCCAATGATGATGAAGGTATAAACTTATAATCGCTAACGGGATAATTATCTGGATCAAATTGCATGTACCTCCACGCTGTCTTCTCAATCATGGGGATTAGGAAGGATTCTTGGAAGTTAATCAAGGTACGCTTATGACGCTTGATAATTGCACCCAAAGACATGGATACAGCCCCTGCTGCTGCTTCACCGTTAATACTACCGGGAATACCAGCGGCATCTACAGCTCCTGTAGCCATCTGAACCATCTTCTGCAAATCAGCCGCCTGAGCGAAAGTCACTTGATCTAGGTTACCAAACTTAAAGGGCTGGAGGATCTCCGCAGGGTTACCGTTGGTAAGGATAGTCTTACCGGGACGGACTTCTAACTTAGCGCCACGGGGCATACGAGAGGCATCCATGGCAATCATAGGATGCACTGTAAGCGCTAAGGCATCAATACGAGCACGTAACTCAGCATCCAAAGCCTTCTGGCTGTTATAGCCCTTCTCGCAGATACCACGGCCCCAGAAGCGACTTGGGACCACATCCCAAGGGAAAGCCACTACAGGGCGGTCCTGCATCATGTAGGGGTTTTCTTCAATCTTCAGAAGCTGACCGCCATTGGCAACAACAATGATTACCTCAATGTAGCCTTCATTCTTATCATCGTCATCGTCTTCTTTAGAATCATCTGTTTCTAAGTCAGACATTTCGTCTTCTTCTGAATCGTTAAGAGCAGCCGTGTACATGTGCTTAGGAACTAAACCATAGTAACGGGTTAAACGTACCTTATCGTCTTCATAGGCCGTTATGTCTTTATCTGCTTCCAGATCAGTATCTGTATCAGCATCTTCAAGCTCAACATCGTTATAAATGCCAGATTCAATACCTTGCTGTACTTGGTGCTTAGGCACAAACTCATCAATTATGACACCCATAGCGTCTTCAATGGTTGTAGCCACAGGATCAATCAAGAAGTTCTGAGGAAGCACAGGACGCAGTTTAACAACAAAGCGATCACTAATGTTTACACCCACGGCCTGCATAGCACCATCCATAAGAGGCTGGGTAGCAGGTTTCATTTCCTTGACTTCTTCTAGTACTATTTCAGCACAACCAGTACCAAAGACTGCGGAGTTAATAAGACATTCTGCCACAGCGCGACGGGTCTTTGTAAACTTAAAGTCCTCATCTAACTGGTTCTTAAGATATTCAACGTCACCTTTTTGCTGATCATTGCGGTCATCTTGAATGTCAAACCACTTACCTCGACCAAAGGTGGCCTCTTCTACCTCAGCGACAGCACTTTCGACCGCCTGTTGTAGGGCAGGGGAGATCAGACGTGAGCGCTCTGAGTCACGGGTCTTGTCCTCTGCTGCCCAGACACCACGCCAGAGGCGATAGTACTCGTCAAACTTGTCTTTATAGTTGGTATTGTAATGGTCGCGCCAGCGCTCGGCCTTGTCCATCACCCATTCTTCAACCTTAGGTTCCATGTATTTTTTATCGTCGTCCATTACATAGCTTTCTTAGCGCGACTGTTGCGTTTTGGCAACGGACGTGGTGTTTTCTTTAGGCACTTACCTGCTGACTTACATTTAGCAGGAGTAGGGCAACCGGGGCATGGTTTAAAACTCATTGTTTACCTTTCTAGTTTAATTAACATTTCCACTTCTTGAGTGCTAATGCTTTACGAGTAGGACTTCCGTCCGGTTTCTTCATAGGTCCTTTAACACCGCCCATACGAGCACAGAAGGATTTCTTACGAGCACCACCCTCAGGCTGTGGACGCTTAAGGTTACTACCTGTGGCTGCATTGATTCGCTTACGGCCTGACTCTGAAAGACCGCCTGTGGGATTCTTGTCCTTCTTGGTAAGAGAAATCTTCTTATCAGCCATTTTTGGCCTTCTTGGCTGTCTTAGCAGCCTTTTGGAACTGTTTAGCCGTAGGAGCACCCTTTGTACCGGGTGTTCTCATTTTCTCTTTACTACCCGCAGCTATGCGCTTACGTTTAGCATGGATATTTGCATAAAGTCCGTTTGCCATCTTACCACCCCGCTACTGCGTCTATAGGTTCCCAATCGTCTTCTTCAAAGTCAGCGACATAGGATACCTTTGCCAATTGTTCGATATACGATAACGAGTCTACCAAGTCATCATGTACCAGCTTATTTGGGAATTGAAACAACTGGTCCAAGAACTCGTTATTCCAATCACCTTTGTTTAGTGTTATGTAGCCATTCTCGAAACGACCTTGTAAAGACCAAACAACCCTATCTGTCTTCTTCTTGTTACCATGGGCCAGCTCATCAACTCTAAAGAATGTCTGAGAGCGTCTCATGATGTCACTAAGGTATGGCATAACGGCCTGTCGTGCAATACCCTTCTCAATCCCTACAGCGTTTGGTTCGTACTTCTTGACCACATCAAAGATCTTCTTAGCGGTCTTCTTTACGTCCCAACGACCATAGATAATTTCCTTGACATACCACCCCTTCTCGTTTGCCTTTACAACGGCAATAGAGGTGTTGTCTAGACGCTTGTTTTTAACTCCTGTAGAACCTTCTTCTTCAAAGCCTGCCAAGTCAATTGCAATGTAGTAGTCGCCAGACTCAGGTTCATCTTCATCGAACTTAATCCACTTCTCTTTGAATAGTTCGCCTCCAGCAGCCTCGAAGGATGCCATAAATTCCTGCCGGAACGAGAATGAGGACATACTCTTTTTTGCTGCTTCAATTTCATTAGGGTCTAGTAAGGGGTTATCAAAGGAAGTAAAGTGGAATGCGCTAAAGGTTGGGTCTTCGCCTCGAAGGCCATGTTGATATAAATCATAGAAGTGGTTACGACCCATAGGGGTACCAATGAACAACGCAGAACCCTTCTGGTCAGCTAGAGCAGGCCTAAGGATCTGTTCCCAGACCTCTGGCTTCATGTCAGCATACTCGTCCATCACCAAGAACTTCAACGACACACCACGCATGGTCTCTGGTCTATCAGCACCCTTGAGGGAGATTGTAGCTCCATTGACAAGCTTAAGCTGTAGGTTGTTAATGTGACTACCTTGGATAACCGGATGGCCTACCTCTAACAATGTCTGCCACATAATGTCACGGGCCTGCCCTTGGGTCGGTGCGACATAAAAGACATGCCCCTTCTCAGCTTGTAGGGCATTAACAATAAGAAGATATGCTGCTAGACGAGACTTACCTGTACGCCGACCAGCGGCTACGACCTTAAATCGATGCTCATCATTCCAGACCTCTTGTTGCCAAGGGAGTAGTTTAATTTGTAGATCAGACATCTTTAATTTCTATATCAGTTACTTCATCGACAGTCTCTGGCTCACTTACGCTGGCTCCTAGACCTGTGATGTTGATCTGTATAGCAGACCTACCACCTTGCTTAACAACTTCTTGCTCAAAGGCCGACACAGGGATAATCCTATCTACGACCAACTTCCAAGCAGCAGCTTGATTCTTATGTTCGTTATCTAGAGCAGCATCAAAGATGGCATCTAAGACCTTCCTTGACTTTGGGCTAGACAACATCCTAGCTTTATATTCGTTAATGATTGCAGCATCACCTTTAGGGCGACCTACAGCATTACGTTTAGTATTAGCAGACAACTCATTCTTTGGTGGTCTACCAATTTTTCTTTTTATTTCTGACATTAAAGTCTCCATAGTTATCTTAGGAACTCCTAAGGCTATACACGAGTATTTATACTTTGGTTAGTGTTTGTTAATAACCAACATAAAGTATCATCACTATGTGGTGTATGGGTTTCTCGTGTTTGTGTCTCTATATACCTTATATTATAGCACAAAAATCCTTATTTGTCAAGTGTTTTCTACTCTGTCCCTAATTAAACCTTAGTTTAGTACCATTTAAACAACAGTTTTTCTTTAGAATACATAAGCTTATATTACTTTTAGTATATAGAGGAGTTTCTTTAGTTTCTTTAGGGTCTAAAGGAGACTTAAGGGGCCAATGGAGGACTTAAGGGGCCAATGGGATTCCAAATTACCCTTATTTTGTATCTGGGCGGGTACAGCTAAAATACAACATAGGCTGTCCCCTCCCCCGGGGGTCCAAAAGACCCTACAGAATACTCAGGAACACACTACATTGGTACTACATCAGTCTACATCAGTACTACCAATGGTCCAATGGACCCATAGGAGGCCGTAGGAGGCCGTAGGAGCCATCGGAGGCCATGGGGTAGGGGTAGTCCTAGGGGTAACGTGTGTGTGTCGCAGTGGGACCCCATTAGTCCCCATTGGCCACCATTGGCCACCATCAGTACCCATCAGTCACCATCAGTTAGCAGGACCTAGGCAGCACTTAATACCCCTACTGTCACCAGTGTCAATATTCCGACAGTAGGTGTCAATAAACCGTCAATAAGTGTCAAAAAATTGACAGTTTAGGGGCCTAGTGTCAAAATATTGACAGGGTCCAAGGGCCTAAAGTAATACTCAAGTATGCAAAAAGACTATCTTTAGGAGTTGGCATGGGGTTTGCTTAGGTGTTGTCATACAAACCACCAAGGGAGACACCATGGAAATTATCGTAACCATCAAGAGTAACTATGGCACTGAGACAATCTACCCCTCATGTCTCAAGGGTCACATATTCGCAGAGATGGCAGGCACCAAGACCCTGACCCCGCAGGCCATCAAGCTTATCAAGGCCTTAGGCTATACTGTGTCAGTCGCAGGTCCTGCAATCAAATCACTGTAAAGGATAACCATCATGCAAACTAAACAATTCGGCACCCTTATTGGGTCCTATGGCAAGGGCATCACAGGCAGTGCCACAGTCAACTTTACGACCAGTGGCGGCAAGCACTGTGATGACTCATGCCCTCTTAAGGGTAACGGGTGCTATGCCATCACAACGGAGGCCATGAAACCTTCCATCACGATAAACCTAGAGCGCAAGCAGGAAGGCATCAGTGACTACCTACAGGCACTGGTGACCCCTAAGGCACTGTCCAAGCTTAAGGCGGCGCCTTGGGTCCGCTTTGCGGCCTTCGGATCTATCCCTGCCCCTCATGAGTTGACCTTAGAGGATTTCGGGAACCTTCGGACCCTTGGAGCCTCATTGGACCATTCACGGGTCCACTGGCCCACGGAGACCATAGCGAAGGCCGATATGCTTAAGGTCGCAGGGTTCACCCCAAGGGTCTCAGTGGCTACCAATGTTCACCATCTGCCCGATGTAATCAAGGCAGGCCATGTAGCATCCTGTGCCGTGAAGGGTGACAAGCTTGCAAGAGGCAAAAACAAGCGGTCCCATAGCGCACAGGCCATCACCTTCATGCGGGACCTGAAGGCCCAAGGTATCAACGCCAAGGTGTGTCCTGCTGTCGCAGGGAATGCCAAGTGCGGCGCCTGCACTGCCTGTGCGGATAAGGCGGTACAGGTTATCGTTTACCCAATGCACTAAGGAGCACACACCATGTCATCAAACCAAAAGTTTAGGGTCTACTGTACCCTTAGAGCCCTATTGATACAGAACCATCACGGCCTACTGTGCGAGAGCCTACAGCAGAACCTTGAGGACCTTATAAAGGCCTTTCCTAAGCTTGCCAATGAGGCCAGTGAATCAGTTTATTGTCAAATACACGACGTATAAGGAGCACACACCATGAAGTACACCAAACCGATTAACATCCAAGGCCTAGGGACCCGTGCCCTGCGAAGGGTCCAAGTGGGCCAGTGGGTCACAGCAGGCGAAGGCGGCCCCCTTGGGCGCTACCTTGGATGTAAGAAGTCGAGGACCCTCATTGTCGTCGTAGGGTGGCATGAGAACGCCAAGCGCTACCCCGAAGGTCCTACGGCCTACTGGCAAACCCTGCGCGACTATGCACTAGGAGAATGAACCAATGAAAGTCTACGTATATTTTAACCTCCATAAACGATGCTTCAGTGTCAAGGCACTGGAAGGGCAGGCCAAGGGCCTAGTGATTGCCTATGCCAACGATGTGGTGCTATTTGACCCTGTGTTCAAGGTCTCGAAGGCAGGCAGGGAGAGGGTCCTACGTGAACGGAAAAAGAATGTCCATGCAGGCGTTGTCGGTGACTGGGACCCTGCACAGTACAAGCCTGCGCGTACGGTAGAACTATGGGCCACTGGTGGGCGTGAAGTCACTTACAACCCGTACAAATACGAACAGTTCGTGTACAGGAACACGGAGACGCCAGTAGACAATCAACCGCGCTATGCAGGGTTGCACAGTGACGGCACACGTGCCACAATGTGGGCCTTGAAGTAACCAAAGGAGAATGAACCAATGACCAAAAACGAAACCCGAGCACTGATTGAGATGTGCATGACTGCACTTGAGAATGTGGCCTCCGAGGCCGTGATTAAGCATGAGCGAGGCCTGACCAGTGAAGAGCTAGACCGATTCTATGGGTTCCTGTGCGAACAGCAACAGGGTCTTGCAGGCCACCATCCTGATTTTAAATTCACACGGGGGGACCAATGACCCCTATAGAACACGCCATCATGACCCGTATGGAGATGAACGAGACAAACGATTGCTCAGTGCTCGCCCTCGCCATGGCCTGCCGTATTGACTACCACCTGTCCCATGTAGCCTTAAAGATGGCAGGCAGGAAGAACAGGCAGGGGGTCTTCCCCGAGCATATTAAGAAGGCCACGGAGAACCTAGGTTTTACACTAGGTCCTGTGATCAGGCCAAAGCAGGCCAACGGGTCCAAGTACACGCCGAGGACCATAGCAGAACAGTTCCCCGCAGGCCGCTATTTAGCGTTCAGCAGGGGTCATGTGTTCGCACTGGTCGATGGTGAGGTCAGGGACTGGCACAAAGGCCGCAGGTATCATATAATCAAGGTTCAAGAAATTAAGGAGTAACCATCATGACAATTTTAGACACACCCGAGCAGATCAACGCTTACCGTCTCGCAACCCTACGCACTGGCCTACGGTCCGAGATCAGAGGCCTACGCATGACCAGAGGCCGTACGTGCTACGCCATCCTCAAGGACATGGGGTACAAGGGTTCCCGTGCGAAGGTACTGGAGCAGGTCACTGCTGACGTAGAGGCACTGAAGGAGGCCATAACAGCATGATAGAATCACCACGCACCTACTACATATCAACACGTACAAGTGCGGGGTGGCATCGACTGCACCCTGAGAACTATCCCTCACTAGAGACCGCTACACTGGGCCTAGAGAGACACTTGGACAGTATGTTTTTTGAGCACGGGGAGATGCTCCCTAGTGGAATTTTTCGCATCGTACGGTGCAAACCAAGGAAGGTAAAACAAGCATGATCATCATAGGCCTAGCCCTCTTCGTTTTTGTCGCCATGGTATGGGCGGCATGGAACAACCCCTAAACCATAAGGAATATTTACAATGTTTGAACTACTCATGAAGGCCCTGATGGTTGCATCAGGTGTAGCTATCTTCTTCGCCCTAGGTGCTCTGTTCGCTGACTACCTAGAGTCTGTCTCTTACCGTAAACGCAACAAAGGAAAGTAAACTATGGAACTATTCAAAATATCCAAGCTGACGGGTATGCCACACGTCATGACCATACCGCTGACTGAGCAGGCCTACGGCTACCTGTACAACCAGTGGAAGAACGAAAACCGCCTGATACAGGATGTGTTCTGTATGCTGAACGAGGACGAACGCGAGTTCATCATGAACGGCATTACGCCTGAGGAGTGGAAGGCCACATGGATGGCATACGACGATTATCAACAAGAGGAGAAGGACAATGCATAGCGACGAGCTACTGGAGGTAGTACTGGACCAGATACAGCAGGACATCAAGGACGGTGATGTAACGTCACTGTTCGATATGCTAGAGTACATAGACCACGATACACTGGTGGGTTTTCTGTCCTACAGCCGCCTTGACAGTGCCCTTGAGCAGGGGTTAATAACAGGAGAAGAACATAATGAACAAGTTGTATGATCAAGTCGAGGAGCTATTGGACGAACACCATGAGGCTGAAATAGGCCGTTTGTTAGGCATCCCTGACAAGGACGCCAAGCTGATAGTCAGGGGTCTCCGCAGTCACCTCAATGACTGGAGGCCAGAACAGGTCGCCGGAGACGTGTGGGCCATCTTCAGCGAGAGTTACAGCGCTGAGTACATAGACGCCGAGGGCCACTATCAAGGCTTTGACACCAAGGGAGAGGCATTAGAGTACATAACAAAGGAAAAGATCAATGAGCACAGCTAGTCTAGTATGGGCCACACCAGACGCAGAGGATGTAATCGCCTACTGTGCCCGTGTGTCTAACCCTGACAACCAGAACAACGTCAAGACTGCCTCACGGCTTCTTAAGTACCTGAGGGACCATAAGCACTGGTCACCTTTCGAGATGGCCTCTGTGTGCATGGAGATCAACACCACGAGGGACATTGCACGTCAAGTGCTCAGGCACAGGTCCTTCAGTTTTCAGGAGTTTAGCCAACGGTACGCTGAGAACCTAGGGTTCGAGGAACCTACAGCACCACGCCTACAGGACCACAAGAACCGACAGGCCAGTATTGAGGTTGATGATGAGTACTTGGACCAGTGGTGGAAGAGCGTACAGGTTCGTATGGCAGGAGAATCAGAGTTCCTGTACAAGCAGGCACTGGACCGAGGGATAGCTAAGGAGGTGGCACGTAAGCTACTTCCTGAAGGTCTCACACAGTCTCGGCTGTACATGGCAGGCACTATGCGCTCATGGTTGCACTTCATTGAGGTACGTACAGGCCCTGAGACCCAGAAGGAACACAGGGACCTTGCAAACCAATGCCTTACTGTGTTACAATCGGTATCTCCTGCAATCTTTGGAGAACCATCATGACAGTAATAGAATGGGCCGCAGTCACCATGATCACGTTGTTCGGTGCCTTTGTAGGTGCCGCCTTTGGAGCGTGGTACATCATTGGCTTTTCGTTACTCCATTGTCCTAAAAACATCCCATCACTACTATGAACGATTACAAATTTGTTGAGATGGTGTACGAAGACGGCGGTCCTTGCATGGACTGTATGCACAAGTACATCGAAGAAGAGACCTATCCCTATGGAGAAGGCACAGTGACCCAGAACTTCAGGGGTTGCCTAGTGCTAGACACAGGGTTCGGAGTATGTGATACTGCACAGAAATGGAAGGAGAGTGAGAATGGAGAAGATCTTTGAGCCGTTTATTGGACCCAACGGTTGGTACTGCCACTATGAGGGCCACGTAGGTGTGGGTCTCACTAAGCAGGAAGCAGAACGTGAAGCAGTAAACAAATACGACATAGCAATGGAGAAACACTATATGGGCAAGATGAAGAACCAAGTGACAGCAGAGATGGAGATTACAGGCAACGACATTCATGAGGTCCTTGAGGCCCGTGGGAGACGCTACGGTGAGTACCATATGGTCGCTCAGTTATCACAGGCCCTTAAGGAGGCACTACAGGTGTCACCAAGCTGGGTTCACATGGAACCTCATCAGCAGGAGTCTCTGGAGATGATCTGCAATAAAGTGTCTCGTATTTGCAACGGTGATCCGTTCTACGTAGACTCATGGCGTGACATAGCAGGCTATGCACAACTGGTGGTCAACGAACTGGAGAAGAGCCAATGACTAGAGAAGAATTACGTCAGGAACTAATGAAGGACACCACGGAGTACTGCTGTTACTGTGGTGGTGAAAAAACAACATTCCAATGCTGTAGGGAAAACCACTTTGAGACCTTCGCTCAGATGGAGGCCTACGCACAGGAGGACTTTTTAGACTACGAAATGGATAACCAATGAACCTAGAGAAGTACGGATATAGTAGTATAACTGGAGTCTGTTTTAATCCTTTTGGTGTAAAACCCAGAGAGATTCAAGAGGCGGCGGCTAAACTAAGGCATCATATTCTTGTTGACTATACAGAGGAGGCGTTGTTTTGACTGAAATGCAATTAAGTGATGTGCCTGACAACGCACGGTTTGAGCTAACAGAGGATCTACCTAGCGATTACTATAAAGTAGGTAATTTGTATACAATGTTGTACAAAGAGCTTCCCTATGTTGTTTGTATGGATGCTCAGGGTAACCTACACAAGATAACGGCACGATTAAAAGTGGTTTTAGTGGACGAATAAGGAGAAGAACACATGAAGAAGATGTCACTGACACAGGCATATCACCTGATCGCCATGTACAAGATATGGCCTGCTGCACAACTGACAACCGATCAACTGACTGAACTAGTGGAGGCATACAAGACGATAAAACAAGACAGAGAATCAAAACAGACCCCTTAGGTATACCTAGGTATAGGTAGACCCCTAAAAACGCAACAGAGGCCGTTCTGAGGCCTTTTAGGAGGACTTTATGAGATGTGTGGCTTGCAACAAAGCACTGAGTGACAAAGAATCGACGTTTAAGAACCTGCAAGGAGACTACATGGATATGTGTTTCGACTGCTTACCTTATGTTTTTGACTCTTTTGAAGGTGATAACGAAGAAGATGTTGACAAGGAGGAAAAACCATGATACAATAGATACATAAGGTAGCTAAAGGGATAATCATTATGAATAATAAACCTAAGGAAAGAAACTACATAAAGAAATACATGGATCTACTCCATAGGAGTAAACCCTATGTTTCCCCTAAGAAAGAGTACAAAAGGAGTAAACTTAAGAGTTCCCTTAAGGTGGAGGTCTATCAAGAGCTTGACGATGATGTCTCGCCAAAGACCCCAAAATCCTGATATACTGTTTCTTTTTCAACCAAGTCCACGATCTTACAGGAGGTAATCATGGCAAATTCTAACTACACCAACGGCACAGCCGCTTTCGTTAACTTATTGGAGACTGACAAGTACAACGGTCAGGACACAGGCAAGTACTCTATCACCCTAACCATGGATGAGGACGAGGCCACAGTGTTAGAGAACATGGGCATCAAGCTCAAGGAGTACCAAGGCAAGGCCCAACGCAAGTTCTCCACCAAGTACCAAGTACCTGTGTATGACCCTGAGGGCAACGAGATTGACACAGCAGACCTGCGCTACGGTTCCAAGGTCCGACTCAAGTGGGCAGAAGGTCGCCCTCACCCAGTACACGGCGTATCAACATACTTGTCAGCAGTCAAGGTCATTGAGTTTGCTGAGAAAGCGGAGACTTCTGAGGAATTTTAAGACAACGGGGCTTCGGCCCCAACTTAAGGTAAAAGAATGCAAAAGCATAAAACTGAAGCTAATTTTGTAAAACATGAGCCATGTCCTAAGTGTGACTCAAAAGATAATCTCGCGAGGTATGATGATGGGCACGGCTATTGTTTTGGGTGTAATAATTATTTTCCTTCAGGGGAAGAAGCACAAGTGATGGATTTTCCTACGTCTCGAACCTTCGAGCAGTTAGGAGTAGTAGCGGCTATTGCAGACCGTAAGATCTCTCTGGAGACCGCCAAGAAGTACGGCGTCACCACTGAGTTCAAGATCGGTAGCTCAGACGCTATGAAGCAGTACTACCCGTACTACGACAACAAGGGTACACAGTGTGGTCAAAAGGTCCGTGTGGTTCGTGACAAACGGTTCACAACCAGTGGCGACATGAAGGCTAACACTTTATTTGGTCAACAACTTTTTAATAATGAGGGTAAATATGTCACAGTGGTTGAAGGTGAGCTTGACGCGCTTGCGGGGTATGAGCTACTCGGCTCGCGCTGGCCTGTGGTTAGCGTCTCTAAGGGTGCGGCTGGCGCTAAAAAGGATTTCCAACGCAATCTGGAATGGCTGGAAGGCTTTGAGAACGTAATCATTGCGTTTGATGCGGATGAGGCCGGAAGAATCGCCGCAGAGGAGTGCGCTCAGATCCTGTCGCCTAACAAGGCCAAGATCGTTAACCTTGAGGAGTTTAAGGATGCCAGTGACTACCTGAAGCATGGCAAGGCCAAGGCATTCATGCAGGAGTGGTGGAACGCCAAGTCTTACATCATCACTGGTGTTATCACACTGGCTGACGCATGGGAAGACTTCCTGCGCCGAGGCAAAGAGAAGATCATTCCGTTCCCCGAGTCCTTTGGGCAGCTGAACCAGATGATGAACGGTGGTATTGTGGCTGGTGAGATCACTGTGCTAGGCGCCTTGACCAGTGTGGGTAAGACCACCATGGTTAACGAGATCGTTTACCACCTGTGGAAGAACACAGACCTGAATATTGGCTGTGCATTCCTAGAGGCTGACAAGGGCGAAGCAGTTCAGAACCTGTTGACAATACACAACAACATGAACTTCTCTCTCGAAAACATGGAGGACCACGATCTAGAGAAGTACAAGTCCGACATCATCACAGATGGTCGCATATTCCTGTATGACCACTACGGTGCCGCAGACCCAGATGAGATCTTCTTGAAGTTGCGGAGCATGGTCAAAGGTAACGGGTGTCGTATCTTGATTATCGATCCGTTACAGGCGGGTGTCTCTAGTAACGGCAACGAAGTGATTGATGACTTCATGGATCGACTGCTGAAGCTGGCTAAAGAGACCAATGTGGCTATCCTTGTGGTGTCTCATATGCGTAAGCCTAGCGCTACACAGCCGCACAACGTGTCTGAGTATGACCTTAAGGGGTCAGGCAGTATCAACCAGATCGCCTTCAACACGATTCTCTTGAGCCGTGATAAGATGGCAGAGGGAGATTACGCAAAGAACAGTACCTTCGTGCAGCTTGTGAAGTGCCGTAGGACTGGACAGACAGGGCCAGCAGGCTGGTTGTACTATAATCAGGTAACAGGACGGTTAGAGGCTGGAGTATCACCAGAGCTGAAAGCGGCTTCAGGAGAAGATGAGTTCTGAGACGAGGGCTTGGGATAAGACTGGTAATCGAAACAGGGGTGCATACCTTTGGGGCAAAGTGAAGCTCAAATGCACGGACTGTAATAGAAAATACCCGCAGGCAGTACTAGACTTCCATCACCCAATAGGGGTTATAAAGACGATGGCTCTGGAGTACAAAGCTTGGCGAGGGATCGCAGGACCTAAGCCCGAAGTAGTCGCAGAAGCCGAGCAGTGCATGGTCCTTTGCGCTAACTGTCATAGATTGGAGCACATTAGGATGAAGAATGAGAAAAGTGATATTGGACATCGAGACGGACGGCCTGAAACCGAAGAAGGTTTGGGTAGTGGTGACCAAGGATCTGGACACCAAAGAAGTTTTGACTTTGAGGAACCCGACACATGAAACCCTCAAAGAGTTCTTGGGCGGTGTTACACACATTATCGGGCACAACATTATTGCCTTCGATGTACCTGTACTCGACAGACTCTTGGGATTTGATAGTGCCTCTGTACGACTTACAGACACTCTGGTTCTCTCGCGACTATGCAACCCTTCTTTGGAAGGTGGACACAGCCTCAGAGAGTGGGGAATACGACTGAATCTCCACAAAGGGGACTACGATGACTGGAGCAAGCTGACAGACGAGATGGTTGACTATTGTGTGCAGGACGTAGAAGTTACGTATGCGGTCTACAACAGGCTGACAGTAAAGCTGGCACCCTTTGGGGACGAGAGTATTGACCTTGAGCACGATGTGCAGAGGGTGATTACAAAACAGATCAACAATGGTTGGTTATTAGATCAGAAGCAAGCGATAGACTTACTGGGAACACTGTATGACAAAAAACTTGAACTTGAAAATAGCGTCAGGGATACCTTCAAACCGTTACCTGTTTTTATCAAAGAAATCGTACCCAAATACAAGAAAGATGGTTGCCTGTCTAATGTGGGTCTTAAGTTTCTTGGGGATGATTGTAGTCTCGTGGGCGGTTCTTTTAGCCGTATTGATTACCCTGACTTCAATCTAGGGTCTAGGCAGCAGATCGGTAAGTATCTCCAATGGTTCGGATGGAAACCTAAGGACTTTACTGAGACTGGACAGCCGATTGTGGATGAGAAGGTACTGAGCAACGTGAAGGACATACCAGAGGCCCAGCTGATTGGCGAGTACCTCTTGGTCCAGAAGCGTATTGCACAGGTGGAATCATGGGTAGATGCCGTAGAGGACGATGGGCGTGTACATGGTTATGTTAATGCTATCGGTGCAGTCACAGGACGTATGACGCACAGTAGCCCTAATATGGCTCAGGTGCCTGCTGGTTACAGCCCCTACGGTAAAGAGTGTCGTGCTTGTTGGATTGTGCCTAAAGGTTACAAGCTTGTTGGCTGTGATGCCTCAGGTCTTGAGTTACGTATGTTGGCCCACTACATGGACGATGTTGGATACACAAAGGAAATATTACATGGTGACATTCACACAGCGAACCAAACAGCTGCGGGACTTGCAACAAGAGATCAAGCTAAGACTTTCATATACGCATTTCTTTATGGCGCCGGAGACGCGAAAATTGGTACTATCACCGGAGGATCAGCAAGAGATGGTAGAAGACTTAAGGAGAAATTTCTTACAAACACACCAGCTCTTGCAAACCTACGAGACAGAGTTGGAACAGCTGCTAACCGAGGTTATCTCACAGGGCTGGACGGAAGAAAACTCTGGATTAGATCGCCCCACGCTGCCTTAAACACTTTGTTACAGTCAGCTGGTGCAATTGTAATGAAAAAGGCATTGACAATTCTTGATGAGTATGCTAAAATATATAATATACAGTATAAATTCGTTGGCAACATCCACGATGAGATACAAGCAGAAGTCCGAGAAGATCAAGCACAGACGTTCGGGTGGTTAGCTGTAGAGTGTATAAAAGCGGCAGGCGTAAAGCTTAACTTAAGATGTCCTCTGGACGGTGACTTTAAAATTGGAGAATCATGGGAACAGACACACTAATCAAAGATATTTATGACTTACTAGAGAACAAAAAGGTCTCTAAGGATGTCAACATAGACTTCTTAATCCACGAGTTCGGGGAGTCTATGAAGAAGATCATGAAGCGTCAGCTGAGTGACTGGAAACCAGACCGTAGGACCATTAGACTCTCTAATGTGGGCAAGACCCCTCTGTACCTTTGGAACCTCATGAGGGGGACAGAATCAGAGAAGATGACGCCCAACACGCTACTGAAGTTTATGTATGGACACATCATTGAAGAGATGCTGTTGTTCCTTGTGAAGGCTTCAGGGCACAAGGTGACCGATGAGCAGAAACGCTGTGAGGTCGCTGGTGTCATTGGACACATGGATGGACGTATTGATGGTACTTTGATGGACGTTAAGAGTACAAGCTCTTATAGTTTTAAGAAGTTCAAAGATGGTTCACTGGTGGACAACGATGCCTTTGGATACATAGACCAGCTCAAGGCCTATGCGAAGTCCGAAGGGGACACAAAGATTGCTTGGCTTGCCATGGACAAGCAGAATGGACACCTAACTTGGCTAGAGTATGACCTCGAAACAACTGATCATCCTAAACTGAAGGAAGACATTGAAGAGAAAATCATAAATCTAAAAAAGGCGGTGGAATCGGATACTGCGCCAGACTTGTGTTACGATTCTGTAGAGGACGGGAAGTCTGGGAACGAAAAGCTTTCTATGGAATGCTCCTACTGTCAATACAAAAAGTCTTGCTGGCCCGAGTTAAGAACTTTCTTGTATTACAATGGACCAAAGCATTTGGTAAAAGTAGTTAACGAACCTAAAGTACAGGAGATCACACGATGACTAGAGCGATTTTAAACAAACTGGTTGTCTACAAGCAAAGCAATGGTCACATGACCTTTAGGGAAGCAGTCTACGACGAGGAAGGGGACTTAGCACTCATGGGGGCAACCCCAGCCTTCCCAAGGGCACTTAGCCTTAATGACCTAGAGGCTGACCTAGAGGAGTTCATGGCAGCTCTTGACAGGACAGTGGTCAACGAGGATGATCTTGATGTAGATGACGATGTTGATCTGGATGATTTCGATGTAGACGGGGAGTTAGCAAACTGATGTTTACCATAGAAGAACTAAAGGAGAAAATCGTAGAGACTTACGATCCAGATCTTCTGGTGGATGTTCTTAAGGTAACCACAGAAGAATTGGTCGAGGCTTTAACGGATCAGATCCAAGAGATGGCAGACTTCTTTGAGGAGGAGTTTAAAGACGATGCAGAAGATTAACCTACGGTGGAGAAACGGTACAGGGATAACGAACTACGTTTCACGTGTTGAAGACTTCCTAGGTTTTATTTATTTAATTGAATTAGAGAATGGAGAATACTATGTCGGTAGAAAACAATTTTGGGCTAAAAGAGGCAATGGATGGGTTGAAAACGATTGGAGAGAGTACTGTAGCAGCAGTAAAACAATACAGCGATCTCCAGACCAAATCGTTAGAAAAACTATACTCGCTATCTTCAAGTCAAAGTCAGCCATTAGATTTGCAGAAGCGTATGGAATCATCAATTCAGGAGCTTATCTCGACTCAGACAAAGGTCTTAACTGGAGCTTTGAAGGGTCTAGAGGAACAATCAAAATGGATGAAGAAGACACTGAACAGCTCCGACGCTTAATGAGCTGGTGCTTACGTTGGAAAAAGAAACAAGATAAGGAAAAGACAGAAGAATGAATACATACGAAACATTTATTGCCAAAAGCCGATACAGCCGCTTTCTGGATGACAAGCAGCGTCGTGAGCACTGGCCTGAGACCGTAGACCGCTACATGGAGTTCATCGACAAGCAGTTGTCCTCCAAGCAGAACTACATCATGCCTGAGGACCTGTATGACGAACTACACACTGCCATCCTGAACCGTGAAGTTATGCCTTCTATGAGGGCTGTAATGACCGCTGGTGAGGCTTTAGACCGAGACAACACAGCAGGCTACAATTGTAGCTACCTGCCCGTGGATGACGTTAAGTCCTTCGACGAGGCCATGTACATCCTCCTGTGTGGTACTGGTGTAGGCTTTAGTGTCGAGAGCAAGTACATAAACAAACTGCCTGAGGTCCCCTCACTGTTGTTTAATAGCCACACTAACATCGTGGTACGTGACAGTAAAGCTGGTTGGGCCAAGAGCCTGCGTCAGCTGATTGCCCTGCTGTATTCTGGTGAGATTGCCACATGGGATGTGTCCAAGGTCCGTCCAGCTGGTGCTCGACTGAAGACCTTTGGAGGCCGTGCGTCAGGCCCACAGCCTTTGGTTGATCTGTTTAACTTTGTCGTTGGTAAGTTCAAAGGTGCCGCAGGCCGTAAGCTGACCAGCCTTGAGTGCCATGACATCATGTGTAAGGTCGGTGAGGTAGTTGTCGTGGGTGGTGTACGCCGTTCTGCTATGATCAGCCTGTCTGACCTGACCGATGACCGTATGCGTCATGCTAAAGCAGGTAGCTGGTGGGAACGTGATGGTCAACGTGCTCTGGCAAACAATAGCGCAAGCTACAACGAGAAGCCTACTGTGGGCGAGTTCATGACCGAGTGGTTGTCTTTGTATCAGTCACACAGTGGTGAGCGTGGTATCTTCTCTAGAGCTGCCGCTAAGTACACTGTGGAGAAGCTGGGCCGTAGAGACTCTAGCTACGAGTTTGGTACTAACCCCTGCTCTGAGATCATCCTGCGTCCATATCAGTTCTGTAACCTGACAGAGGTTGTGGCACGAGATACAGACACAGAGGCTACCCTGTCACGTAAGGTGGAACTAGCGACGATCCTAGGGACATTCCAAGCTACTATGACCGACTTCCCATACCTGCGTAGCATCTGGAAGAAGAACACCGAAGAAGAGCGCCTGTTGGGTGTGTCGATTACTGGTATCTTGGACTGCCCTCTGCTGAACAATGTCGATGACGAAGGCCTAGAGGAACGCCTAGGGGCCATGCGTATGTTAGCCGTTACCACCAATAAGGAGTTTGCTAGTGCTTTATCTATTCCTGCGTCTGCTTCTATCACATGCGTTAAGCCTAGTGGTACTGTTAGTCAGCTGGTCGATAGTGCCAGTGGTATTCATGCTCGCCATAGTCAATATTATATTCGACGAGTTCGTAATGATAATAAAGACCCAATTACAACGTTTCTCAAGGAAAAAGGAATCCCCAGCGAAGCGGATGTAATGAAGCCCAATGACACAACGATCTTTAGCTTTCCTATGAAGGCACCAGAGGGTTGTGTGCTACGTGATGATCTAGACAGCTTTACGCACCTGCGCCTGTGGTTGGCCTATCAGCGCCACTGGTGTGAGCATAAGCCCTCTGTGACGGTCTACGTCAAGGAAGAGGACTGGCCTGCTGTTGGTGCTTGGGTGTGGAAACACTTTGATGAGATCAGTGGCATTAGCTTCTTGCCATGGGACGGTGGTAGTTACCGTCAGGCCCCATACGAGGAGATCAATGAAGAGACCTACAACCAATTGCTGGCTGAGATGCCTCCTGAGGTCAACTGGAATGACTTCATTGAGATGGATGACAATGTAGAGGGAGCACAGACCCTAGCGTGTACCGCAGGAGCCTGTGAGATCTAAGTAGCTTAGATAAACTAAAGGGGCCTTGGATAATCCTTGGCCCCTTTTTTTATTCTTCTTCGTCTTCCCCGAAGGCAGCGTAACCTAAGCCTCCGGCACCTCCACCTGCAAGGAGCTGGTTCCTGAATGCCCTTGCTCTGTGTCTGTCAGAAACCGTGGGGTTTAAATTTAGAATTTCTTCAGTGCCTACCTGTTGTTGGATGCTTTGAGAAGGAAATGGAACCTGTTCTGTAGGCCTTTCTACAGGCCCTGCGTCCTTAAGAGGTCCACTAGAAGAAGGGTTTTTACCCCCTAAGAAGTCTTCTCTAAAGTACGTAGCGTTGACTAGCTTATCCGCACCGGGAGGAGCAACCCCAAACAAATCATATCCATCATTTATAAGAGTTTCTTTTCTACCATTAGGGTAGATAGCGTGAACAAGATTGACACCTCCTAAATCAATAGCACTAGAAAGCATACTATCGGTTAAAAGAACATAGCCTCTTTTGAGTGCTTTAGCTCTCTCAGTATCAGAGATACTTACTCCTTTAGTTTCTAAACCAGCAATAAGTTCTTCTGTGTCTTTGAATGGCTTTCGGAATGTACCTTGAAACGCTTTCTCTACAAGCTTCTTGTCTGCTTTTACACCACTCTTCTTTAAAAGAGCATGAAATTCTTCAAGACTTTCTGCGTTTTTAAGAGGGGAGTCTCCTCTAAAGGCCGTGTTTACAGCTTCTTGAAAAACAGGGTCGTTTACTTTCCTTTTCTGAGCCGCTGTTAAGTTTAACCCTTGTAGTTTTTTTAAGAAGTTAGTTCCACTTTTAAAATTTGTTGTTAAAGGCTGTTCTCCAAACAACTCTCTGGCAGCTTTTGCTATTTTAGAACCATGACTGCTTACTGCGTCATTTCTTAGGTTTCCAGCAGCGCTTCCAAAAGCATTTCTTAAAACAAGCTTACCCCTACCGTCTCTCATTTTTTGATTTGAAGACATTAGGTCAAACATTTCTTCAGAAGCTTCTGGAAAAAACTCTTTAAAAGTGTCACGAGAATATGTACCAGATCCTAAGTTCACGTTACTCGTACGCGAGTTTATAATAGGATTCTGAGGCGCGTCAAACTGCACATTAGTCATATAACTATGCTGTTTTTGCCCTTCAACTTTGTTTGATACCTCTCTAACTAACCTATTAGTTTGATTGTCAATATCTTCTAAAAGACTAATTTTTTCAGCATCAGGCATGTCTGAGCTACCGATGTCTACTTTTAGTTGCTCTCCTCGTGCCCTTATGTCAGCCACTTCTTTATAAGACTCGTCTACTAACTTTTTAAGCTGTAGAGGCATGTTCTCGTCAGCCAGTGCAAGTCCTTGTGGTGTTAGGAATTGTTCAATAGAGTTGGTTACCCCTCGTGCTCCAGAGCGAGCAGCGCCTAGATACTTTCCAACAGGACCTCCATAAAACCCTGTTATCTTGTTGTTCATGTTTTGAACAGGTATGTTAAGTGCGTTGCGAACACCTAATTTTTCTGCTGCTGCTCTTGAAGCATCTCCTACAACGTCCCCTATTTTTCTTGTGACTGCGTTTGGCGGTATAAAAGGAAGCATACCGAGAGCAGCCATACCGTAGTTAAAAGGTGTACGCTCTTCAGGGTTATACTTTAAGCGGTATAGATCAGCACCTAAGCCAGCAACATCGCCGACCACAGGAGCAAACATTGAAGCAAGCGCAAGATTATCTAAAGTCTCTTGAGTAGTGGCAGGTGTTGTTT
>JGI20156J14371_10000893_pt1 | contig 25413 bp, 25 predicted proteins | sample COG_06_FD_14371 | JGI IMG/M metagenome (IMG submission 14371)
CATTGGCTCAATACACAAACACTCGTCAATAAAGAAGTTTTAAGAAGATTTAATGAAGAAGGGTTGGAGTTTGCTTTCCCAACCCAAACTATTTTTAAAAAGGAGATTTAAACTTTACACTACAAACTTTTGAATCATTTTTTTATAAATTATAAAAAAAAGCCCGATTAAATCGGACTTTAGTTTTAAATTCAGTTAAATTTTAATTATCAGTCATTTACTGAAATTAATTCTATTTCAAATACTAATGGCATGTAGGGTTTGATAGGACCACCTGGTCTTGGGTTTGCTCCATAAGCAAGTTCTTGTGGAATGAAAAATTTATATTTTGATCCTTCCTTCATTAATTGAACTCCCTCAGTCCAACCTTTAATCACCTGATTAAGTCCAAATGTAGCTGGTTCGCCTCTATCTACAGAGCTATCAAATACTTCTCCTGACGGAGTTGTGCCATGGTAATGGACTGTAACATTACTAATTTCAGAGGGTTGTTTGCCATTTCCTTCAGAAATAACTAAATATTGAAGACCACTTTCTGTAATCTGAACACCTTCTTTAGTTTTATTTTCTTTCAAGAAATTAGCACCTTCTTCTTTCATAGATTCACTTTGTTTTTGCTGTTTTTTCGAAAAGTAACTTTGGATAATGGCTTGGGCTTGATTATCACTTATTTTAGCTTCTACATCTTTTTCTAAGACGTCTTTTATACCAGCTTCAAAATTGTCTAGGTTAATGTCTTCAAATTGTGTTTTAATATTTTCACCAATATTAACCCCCAAACTATAGCTTACTGAGTCCAGCTCAGTAATTAAATTTGCAGTTTTATTAGTTTTCTCCGTCTTACATTCTATAAACAGAATTAGAGAGGATAGGAATATTATATTTTTCATTTTAATTTATACTTATTAGTTCAACTTCAAAAATTAGGGTAGTAAATGGACCAATTTGTGGACCAGCTCCTCTTTCACCATATGCTAAATCATAAGGAACAAACAGTCTCCATTTAGATCCAACATTCATTAATTGTAGTGCTTCTGTCCATCCTTTGATTACACCACTTACTGGAAAACTTGCTGGTTCTCCTCTTTCTACAGAACTATCAAAAACTGTTCCGTCAATTAATGTTCCATGGTAGTGTGTAGTAACTTGGTCATTTAATGTTGGCTTAGCACCTTCCCCTGTTTTAATTACTTCATATTGCAATCCACTTTCTAAAGTAACTACATTTTCCTTNTTGNTGTTTTCAGNTAAAAACTTTCTACCCTCTTCAACCACAGATTCACTTGCTTTGGCTTGTTGTTTCGTAAAATATTCTTGAATTGTTTTTTGCGCATCGGCTCCCGAAATACTAGGTTCTTTGCTGTCGTCTAAAACATCTTTTATTGCAGCTTCAAAATTCTTAAGGTCAATATCTGGAAACTGTGTTTTTATGTTTTCTCCAATATTTACCCCTAGGCTGTAACTTACAGAGTCTATTTCGTTATTTATTTTTTGTGCGGACATTTTTATATTTATTGTTAGGTTGGCTATAATTAATAATGTAAGAAATTTAAATTTTTTCATGATGTGAATAATAATAAAGTAGTTTATTTTAAATCAAATACTAACCACTTTTCTTTTGTGGTGTTTGAATTTTTTTAGGAATTTGTTTTCTAATTGCAGTATTGCTCTTTTTTGAAATTTGTTTTTTAGGTTTTTTTTCGGATTTATCCACCTTTATAATTTCTTTTTCTGTTTTAGAATCTTCTTTTTCCGACTTTTTAAGTTTTAACTTTTTGGTTTTATGTAGAAGATTGTACCATTGGAAGAGTTTTTTGATGTCGGAATTATAGACTTGTTCTTTGTCATAATTTGGAACAAATTCTTCAAGTTTAGCTCTTAATTTTTCTGTGCTCTCAGAATGATCTATTGTAGCTTTGCCATCGTTAGATTCATATATTTTCCTGTAAATATCTGAAAGCAACACTTCTTCTTCATAAGTATAGATGCTTATATCTGACAATGCACTAATTTTATTAGTATTAAATATTGGAAATCTCTTTTTATCAATGATTGACTCAACAATCACATTGTTTTTGGATTTTCCAACAGTGCTGAATAATCCAGATTTACCAGAAATTGATATGATGTCTTTTAAATCCATAATTTATTTATGGCGCAAATCTAATAATTATTCTATAACTAACTTTATTGGTTTAAAGTTTGATTGATTTTTAATTTTCAACCAATATATACCACTACTTGCGCTAATACCATCTAATACGAATTCGTCTTCATTGGAGGAGAATGATTTAATAACCTTTCCTCGAATATCAAATAGCTCTAATTGATAAGGTCCTTTACCATTAATAATTTTTACTGTTGTGGATTTGGAAAATGGATTTGGAAATACAACAATCTCCAATTTAGAAGATGTTTCTTCCAATAGAAAAGAAGGGGTAGACTGACTTACGTAAAAACTTTTAGATGTAATAAATCCAAAATCTCCTTGACCTTGACTAACTACGTTACCGTTTAGATCATCTAAGGTCCAGCTTCCATCTGTTCCGTTCCACAACGAAGCACTTAATCCGTCTCCATATACATCGTTAAGTTCAAATGTATAACATTCATTTTCCTCTAAATAAATATCCTTTATAATTGTTGTATTTGCTTGATTTCCTCCCCCACTAGGGTTGCAATCGTAAGGACCCTCACTATACCATATTGAATCTTGACTGTCTTTTACAGTCCAAAATGTTTCCAAACAATAATCGTCTAACAGTAACTCTAGAGTTAGAGGAGCTGCAGTATTGTCATTTACAGTTAGATAAAGTGTATTGATGCTGTCACAACCAAGAGCTGTTTGCAACGTGTCTGTATAGATTCCTGATGAACTGTATTGAACCCCATTCCATGTGTAACTTTGGCAGGAGCTTACACTATCTACGTTATTGAAAATACTGTAAATAGTAAGATGTAATGTAGCAATACTATCGCAGCCTTGACTTGTTTGTAGAGTGTCTATGAAAATTCCACTTTGTGAGTAGGTATTTCCATTCCATAAATAGTTGTTACATGAAAATATACTATCTGTGGATTGCTGAGTAGTATTAATCGTGAGAACTAAAGAAGAAATGCTATCACATCCAGAAATTGTTGATAAAGAATCGTAATAGGTTCCGGATTGAGAATAAGTATTTCCATGCCATATATAAGATCCGCAGGTTGATATAATTTCTTGTGAAACAGTACTTGAATTTACTGTTAATAGTAAAGTAACTATACTATCACATCCAGAGTTAGTAACTAAAGTGTCATTGTAAGAACCAGACTGGGTGTAGTTATTTCCGTTCCATAAATAATTATCACAAACAATTACAGATTCATTGGAAGAAACGGAGGAATTAATTGTTAGATTAAGATTAAGTACACTATCACATCCATTTGTTGATTGTAGTGTGTCAATGTAATTACCAGACTGTGAATAATTGGTTCCGTTCCAATTATAAGTCCCACATGTTGTCACATTTTGATTAGCTAATGAAGTTTGGCCAATTACTAAGTTTAATGTTTTAATACTATCGCAACCTGAAGGAACTAAAATAGTATCTGTATAGTTTCCACTTTGAGTATAAATGTTTCCATTCCAAGAGTAGTTATTACAGGATATAATATTTTCCGAGGATGAAATATAGTTAGAAATGGTTAAATTGAGTGTTAAAATACTATCACAACCATTGACAGTCTGTAAAGTATCTAAAAAAGATCCTGACTGAGAATATGTATTACCATTCCAAGTGTAGTTATTGCACGTTGATATATTCTCTTGAGAAGATTCGTTTTGGTTGATTGTTAAACTAAGGGTTATAATACTATCACAGCCATTTGTAGTTTGCAGCGTGTTAGTGTAAGTACCTGACTGCGAATAAGTAGTTCCATTCCAACTGTAATTATTACAAGCTGTAATATTTTCTTGAGAACTAGTGCCATTATTTATGGTTAAAACTAGGGTAACTATACTATCACAACCAATAGATGTTTGTAAAGTGTCAATATAATTACCAGAAATGGAATAAGTAGTACCATTCCAACTGTAGTTATCACAAGCGGTGATGTTTTCTAGTGTATTTACTGTAGAACCCACTGCTATAAATGCAGTTTTGGTTTCTGTATCTGTAATTGTTCCATCACTTATTGTTAAGGAAACATTATATGTTCCAGCACTAGAATAAGTATGGGTTGGATTTTGTAATGTGGAGGAGTTGCCATCCCCAAAATCCCATGTCCAAGAAGTTGGAGAGCCAGTAGAAATGTCGCTGAAAGTAATGGAACTTCCCAAACAGATATTAACATTATTAGCAGTGAAATCAGCACTTAACGTAGCAGCAGATTGATTTATAATCAATTGATAATCTTCCGCTTGTGCGTAAAATGGATTATAACAGGCACTAGTTATAGATCCTGTAACAGACGTCAATTCACTAACGATTCTTAATCTGAGAGGAGTATTTGCCAATACATTTATACCATCTGTAATCGGTATACTTAGTGTGCCATTTCCGGTGGAAGTATTAGTTCCATTGGCTCCATTTAAGTTGGGAGGATTTGCTCCAGAAAAAACTTCTTCATTGGCATCTAGAAAATCTCCGTCATTATTAAAATCAATATATCCTTTAAAATCATGACCATTATACCAAGTGGTAAGTTCAAAATTATAAGTACTATCTTCTTCCAATGAAATAATTTTCAGACATTCTGTTGTGAAGTCAACATAACCACCATCATTTTGAGTGTTGGAGCTTGACGCTGAAAATTCATTGATAATAGTAAAATTCATTATTCCTCCAAATCCACCACTTGTTGCAGTTGAAGAACTTTGAGGAATACAACTTGCATTAGTCAGCGTACCTGAAGTTGAATTTGGAGTTTCATCTCCTTGTGAATAAATTATACTAATTCCTGTAGTAGCTAGCATGGCTCTAGATCTTGTCTTTTGGTCGGGTGTTAACCTGTCTTGGCAAGAAGCATAAGACATAAAGTTTTTTGCAGTATTGTCCCCAAAAGTAGCTCCTGTACAATCATTTAACAATCCAGATTTACATTGGCTGGTATATCTTTTATGGGGTTCTGTATCTGCACATCCATCACTATCTACTCCAATAGTCACGTCTCCAGGACAAGCATCACCGATACCATTATTATCTGCATCTCCATCTCCTTTAAATGTATGATGTAAGTGTAAATAATGTCCAATTTCATGCACAACAGTTGAGTTGTCTCTTGGGGCATTAAGATTAAAAGAAGGCTGAGTACTTGTAGGGTCATAACCAAATACTGAAGCCATCATCACAGAACCTTCATATGCAGAACCAGTAAAAAAATTGGCGTATCCTTGAATTCCAAACCCTCCGTTATTATTTTCTATTTCACTTACAATCCAAATATTAAAATATTCTGTTTCAGGCCATCTGCTTAAGTCTTTTAAAATAGTTTCATCTGCTTCACCACCATCTCCATAATAATCTACTCCACCAGTTAAATAATTCGGAACAGCACTAGCATTTATTCTATTTATTCCAGAGTGAGCAATGCAGTTAGGGTCTTGTTGTGCAAGAGCAAATTCAATTTCAAAATCTACAGGACTTCCAGCTGTTTGTCCTCTGAAAACATCATTTAAATTGGCAATTGCACTTTGAATTTGAGCATCTGAAATATTAGTGCCAACTCCAAGTAATTCTCCCAAATGCAGAACATGAACAACTACGGGGATAGTATAAATTGAACTGGACGATCTTAATTGGCTTTGAGAAATATACTGAGCTATTTTTTGCTCTGCTTCAATTTCTTTTCTTAAATAATTAGAATCTTGTAAAAGTATATTTCTTAGACGGTCAAATCCACACTTTTCAATTACCTGAATTTGACTATTTAAATTATTAAGTAATGAAAATATAAATAAATTTACAAGAAGGATGGTGGTGATTTTTTTCATTTTGAAAGTTGAACTATTTACTGTGAAAATAACTACAATTTATCACTATTCAATTATATTTCTATTATACTTTAAACAGATTAGAGTTAAGAAATTACTTTTTTTCTAACCAATGCTAAATTCTGGAATTTCTTTTATGTAGCTAGCTTTCTGTAATTCTAAATCAATTTCTATACAATAGGTTTTTAATCCATTGGTGAGTACAATAAAATTTGCAGCTAACTTATTTTGATAGGATAAAACTTGATCTAAGGTCTTTTGGTCAATTTTTACTTTTGGAGATTTACACTCTATTATAATATGCGGCTTACCAAGCTCATCAAACACCAATAAATCAAATCTTTTATTTAGCCCATTAATAACAATCTTTTTCTCTATTGCGATTAAACTTTTAGGATATTTTTTTATCAAATTTAAATACTTCCAAAATTGTTGCCTTACCAACTCCTCGGGTGTGGATAATATCCATTTTTTTCTAAGCTCGTCAAATAAATATTCTTTCGAATTAACTACCTTAGTTTTTAGTGAAAATGAATTGTCCATATTTTATAAATTTAAAGAATTGAATTTTAAAGAAATCATAAAATCTATTGAAAACAGAACTTTTCTGCCAATTTATTTCCTAAATGGTGAGAACTCCTATTTTATAGACAAGATAACAGATAAAATATTAGATTCTGTTCTAAAAGAATCTGAAAAAGATTTTAACCAAACTATTTTATACGGAAAGGATGCCAATATAGATTCTATTATAGATATTTCAAAAAGATACCCAGTTATGGCATCCCATCAACTGGTAATTGTTAAGGAAGCCCAACACCTCTCTAGAAGTTTAGGTCAATTGGAGCAATATTTTAAAAATCCTGTTCCAACTACCATTTTGGTATTCTGTTATAAAGGAAAAAAAATAGATAAAAGAAAATCAGTTGGGAAACTACTTTCCAAAAGTAATTTTTTGTTTGATTTAGAATTGGTTAAAGATTATCAACTTCCAGATTGGATTCTAAACTGTGCTAAAATTAATAATCTTGCTATTGACCCTCAAGCAATTGTTTTACTTTCTGAGTTTTTGGGTAATGATTTATCAGAAATAGAAAAAAATATACAAAAGCTAAAGTTACTTACTAAAGATTCTCAAGTTGTAGATGCCGATATGGTTCAAAAACATATTGGATTTTCTAAAGACTACAATCTCTTTGAATTAACAGATGCTATAGCTGCTATGAATATTCAAAAAGCTGGTTTTATCGCGTATCATTTTGGAAAGAATAGTAAAAATCATCCAATTGTTGTTACCATAGGTCATCTTTATGGCTTTTTCACTAAACTAATGAAATTTCATTTTTATAAAGACAACATGGGAGACAGCCAATTAGCTGGGAAGATTGGAGTTCATCCATTTTTTTTAAAACAATACAAACAAGCATCTAAATTTTACTCCAAATCCAAGTTAGCTAAAATATTATCTCAGTTGAGGCACTATGATTTGATGAGTAAAGGAGTTTTTGCCCAAAACACCTCACATGAGGAAATCTTGAAAGAAATGATTTTTAAAATAATGCATTAAATTTTAATATATGATTGATTTAAGAAGTGATACTGTAACCAAACCGTCTAAAGAAATGAAGACTTTTATGATGGATGCTGTTCTAGGGGACGATGTTTTTCAAGACGATCCAACGGTTAAAGAACTAGAAGAGAAAACTGCTACTATGTTTGGCCATGAAGCTGGATTGTTTTGCTCTTCTGGAACAATGACCAATCAAATTGCTTTAATGGTTTATTTACGACCTGGAGACGAAGTAATATGTAGCAGTGAAGCCCATATATACAATTATGAAGGAGGTGGAATTGCAAGAAATTCTGGAGCTTCTGCAAGATTAATAAATAGAAATAGTGGCATTGTATATTTAGAAGAAATAATCGATAATATTAACCCAGATGATATTCATTATCCAGTAACCAATTTAGTAGCCTTAGAAAACACAATTAATAGGGGAGGAGGGATTTGTTATCCAATAACAGAAATAGAGAAAATTTCTAAGTTTTGTAAGTCTAAAAATATCCCACTTCATTTAGATGGCGCAAGACTTTTTAACGCTCTGGTTAAAACTGAAGTTAAAGCAAACTATATAGGTCCATTATTTGATTCAATTTCAATTTGTTTTTCCAAAGGATTGGGAGCACCAGTAGGATCTGTCTTAGTAGGATCAAAAGAGTTTATTCATAAAGCAAGAAGAGTTAGAAAAGTTATTGGCGGGGGGATGAGACAAGTAGGAATGCTAGCTGCAGCTGGAATTTATGCTCTAGAAAATAATATTGAAAGACTTGCTATAGATCACCAGCATGCAGATTTATTAGCGGAAGGGTTGAGAAATTGTACTTGGATTGATAAAGTCATGGACGTAGAAACCAATATTGTAATTGGCTATATGAAAGAAGGTTTTCAAAACTCTAATTTTGTGGAAAAATTACAAAAACTAGGAGTTTCTATTGTTTCGTTTGGTAAAGGAAGAATAAGAATGGTGACTCATTTAGATGTTACAAAAGAAGATATTGATAAGGTGATTTCACTACTTAAATTCTAAAATATAATTTGCTGTATTTTCTATAGCTTTTTCAATAGAAATGAATTTATATCCAATTTGTTTTTTTATTTTTTCATTGCTGTAATAATTCTTTTGTGAAGATGTTTTTGCTGTTTCTTTAGTAATTTTTGGACTTTTTCTTGTTATTAAACTTATCAAATATTCTATCCTCCATGCTAAATTCATTAATCTTTCTGAGGCCACATTGGATGGTGGTTTAACATTCAAAGATTTAGAAATGTTCTTAAAAACTGACTCATAGGAAAGATTTTCTGCAACTAAAATATACCTTTCAGAACTGAAGGATGAATTCATTAGTTCTATAATAGAATTAGAAACATCTCTTACATCCACAAATCCATTTAGTCCTGAAGGGTAAAATGAAAGCCCAGAATTGATTTTTTTAAATAAAGCTGTACTTGATCTATTCCATGTGGATGGACCAATTATTATTCCTGGATTAACAATTACAGACTGAAGACCTTCTTGAACTCCTCTCCAAACCTCATTTTCTGCTTTGTTTTTAGTTATAGCATAAAAACTATTATCGTTACTCTCTACCCAACTATTTACTTCGGAATATTCTCCATTCCCTTTTCTGCCAATAGCAGCTACAGAACTTACGTGGCCTAATTTTTTTATTTTATGTTCTAGACATGCATTTACAATATTTGCAGTTCCTTTAATATTGATGTTAGACATCTTGGATTGATCTCTTTTTAAAAAACTTACAATTGCTGCACTGTGGTAAACATGATCTACTCCCTTTACAGTGTCAAAAACTTGAATTACATCTTCAATATCCATTTCTACCCATTCGATATTGGTCAGTAATGATTCTTTGTTGTAAAACTTAAAAAGTTTTTTTACGTTTTCAAGTCTAGAGTTTTTAGTAAAAGTTGCTTTCACTTTTTCTCCTTTTGACAAAAGATCTAATAAAATATGCATTCCTACCAACCCTGTGGCACCAGTGACTAGATTTTTCATTTTTAAGAACTAATTTTTTAAACCTTTTAATATTAAATTCAATATTTTGATTTTAATTTATGTGAAACAAATATATTTGTTAATTATCAATAATAAGAACTGAAATTGAATTTTGTACAAGAGTTGAAATGGAGAGGTATGATTCACGACATCATGCCAAAAACTGAAGAGTTTATAAAAGAGAATAAAATTTCTGGATATATAGGCTTTGACCCAACTTCAGATTCTCTTCATATTGGTAGTTTGGTACAAATAATGACACTGGTTCTTTTCCAAAAGCATGGACACAAACCATATATTTTAGTTGGTGGTGCAACAGGAATGGTTGGTGATCCTTCTGGAAAATCTAAAGAACGAAACCTTCTTGACGAAAAGGAACTCAATAAAAACATATCAGCTATCCAAAAACAGTTGTCTAAATTTCTTGTTTTTGATGATTCTAAAAATAGCGCTGTAATTGTCAACAATAACGATTGGTTTAAAAACTTTAGTTTTTTGGATTTCATAAGAGATGTTGGTAAGCATATTACTGTCAATTACATGATGTCTAAAGATTCTGTAAAAAAACGTTTGGAAACTGGGATATCTTTTACAGAATTTAGTTATCAATTAGTACAGGGCTATGATTTTTATTGGCTGTATAAAAACCACAATTGCTTACTTCAACTAGGAGGCTCTGACCAGTGGGGAAATATTGTCACTGGAACGGAACTTATTCGAAGAATTGATGGAGGTTCAGCCTTTGCAATTACAACGCCATTAGTTCAAAAAGCAGATGGTACTAAGTTTGGCAAGACAGAATCTGGAAATATTTGGTTGGATGCTAAAAAAACATCTCCCTACAAATTTTACCAATATTGGATAAACTCAAGCGATTCTGATGCGGAAAACTACATTAAAATTTTCACTCTTTTTGACAAAGAAAAAATTGAAGATTTAATAACTGAGCATAAGACAAATCCCGGCCTTAGAATATTGCAGAATACACTTGCAAAAGACATAACTACTATGATTCATGGAGAAGATCAGTATTTAGCTGCTAAAGAAGCATCTTCTATCTTATTTAAAAAAGGAACTGACGCAGTTGTTGCCTTAAAATCTCTTTCCAAAGATGTTTTTTTAGAAATATTTGAAGGAGTTCCTCAAGCTGAAATTAAAAAAGACGAAGTTTTAAAAGGGTTGCCAATTATTAATGCGCTAGTAGAAAGTTCAGGGTTTTTAAAGTCTAATGGTGAGGCAAGAAGAGCAATTGGTGAGAATTCTATTTCATTAAATAAGGCAAAGGTAGATTTGGACACTATTATAACTAAAGATGATTTAATTGACGATAAGTATCTTTTATTGCAAAGAGGAAAGAAAAATTATTTTATAATTCTAGTAAGCTAAAAAGAAAGCAGATTACATCCTCTTACTTCCGACTGGTCAAACCTTCCTAAAATCTCAAAACTATCTTTTTCAACTTCTTTTCCAATGTCTTGGGTTTCAATAAAAGAACAGCTGTAAATATTAGCTAGGTCTATAATATTGATTCCACCACTAGAATTGATTTTAGCCAATGAATATGGATCTTCAAAATCTCTAATTATAAACTTCATCCAAGGTGGTGTTTTAAATAATCCATTTTTTTTGGAATAGGCTTGAGACAATAATTCTGTCATCCCATATTCGCTATGAATGGCATCTACATTAAATGCTGTTTTAAGTTGCTGGTGTAGTTCTTGTCTAACCATTTCTTTTCTTCTGCCCTTCATTCCACCTGTTTCCATTATTACCCAGTTTTCTAAATTGAATGAGTCTAGTTCTGAAAGCTCTAAAAGTGCATAACTAACTCCAATAAGGAGAACATTTTTATTTTTCAGTTTTAAAATTAAATTCTTCAATACATCTAAATCATAGTTGATGTAATTACTTTCTGGATTTTCACTTTTTTTAATGAAGTTGTTGACCATATAAATTAATGAGCTGTCTCCTTGGTCCAAATAAGATGGCAATAATGCCAATATTGTCCACTCTTTTGGGTCACTATAAAAGTGTTTGTAACCAGCACTAAAAGCCTGCTCATATAATTTTAAATCTTTTACTAAATGCTTACTTCTTATTGTATTGCCTGTTCCACTACTAAGAAAAGTTTTTTCTATTTTGGAGTTGTCTGCAATAATATGGTTGCTTTTAAAAAAGTCAATTGGCAGAAATGGAATTTCTTTATAGTGATTTATTGACTTTTTTTGACTTTTTACTAGGTCAACATATTTTTTGTAAACGGATATGTTTTTGTATTGAAATTCAAACACTTCCAGCGCAATAGAATTGAATTCATCTTCGTTAGATATGTTAAATATTCTTTTAGACAGGCTCAAAATATAACTAAATAGCTTAAATTTAAAATATGATAATATCTAAGTTAAAAATAGTTATTGTTTTCTCATCCTTGTGTTTAATTTCTTGTCTCAAACCAGAGTCCTATCCAAATGAGCCAATTCTTGAATATTTGAGTTTTGAGAGTTTGTCCGATTCTGGAAAGTTAACTTTTTCCTTTACAGATGGTGATGGAAATATTGGTTTAGATCAGAACCAGTTGGATGCTCCTTTTGATCCAGGGAGTTTTTATTATTACAATTGTTATATTAATTATTATGAAATGATGGATGGAGAGTGGGTAAGAGCTACTGCCGATCCACAAGGAAATAATTCTCCATTTGCAGATTCAATTACCTACAGTTACAGAATAGGAAATATGACGCCTGTTGGTCAGAATAAAGCTCTGAAAGGAGAAATTGAAGTAATCTTAGAGCCTTTTTACTTTAATCCAATATCTAACCATTCTGATAGTATTAAATATTCAATTTTATTAATTGACAGATCTTTAAATCATAGTAATTTAATATTCTCCTCAACAATTTTGCGTTGAGCTATTACACCATGAAACAAAATATTTTTATTTATATATTTTTTTCATTTCTATTAGTAGCCTGTACTATAGCTAAACCTGTAAATTATTCTTTTCAAGACAACAAAAACTCCTTACATCCGCAATTTTTAATTTACCATGATTCTGAAACTACCTCCAAATTATATTTTCAGATTTTCACAGAAGATATACTATATTCAAGAGTAAATGTAAGTGAGAAATTTAGTTCCAAAATAAAATTACAATTTACAGCTTACAATGAAAATCGAAAGGAAGTTATTGATTCGGGTTCTTTAGTAATATCAGACAAGTATTTAAAAAATAAAAAACTTAAAATTGACACCAACTTCAGTTTCCTTTTTCCAAAGTCTAAGAAAGGGTTTATAGATTTAAAAATTGTAGATATTAATAGAAATAGAGAGTTTTATAAAACCATTAAAATTGACAAATTAAATGACTACAACAGGCAATTTTATATTATTAAGGACGCCAATAATCAGCTTTTGTACAATGATTTCTTTTTTAAAGGACAGTCTATTTTTATCCAAAGTGAATTTAATACACAAAGACTGTATGCCAAAAATATAAATACTTCTTTTCCACTTTCCCCACCACCATTTAGCAAGTCTTATCAACCAATATTTAAGAGTAACAACTCTGTTTGTAAGCAGCTTAATTTCAATTCTAAAAAATTAATATCTTATCTTCTTCCAGATGAAGGATTTGTTTTTTTTCAGTTGGATACATTGACTAACCAAGGTTTTACATTATTTAATTTTCAAGAGGGTTATCCAAACTTAATCAATGCCAATCAACTGATTCCTCCATTAAGGTATTTAACTACTAAAGAAGAGTTTGCTTCACTAGTTTCCAGTTCAGATTCAAAGTTAGCAGTTGATCAATACTGGCTTTCCAAGGCTTCTTCTAAAGAAAGAGCTAGAAACCTTATAAGAATTTATTATTCAAGAGTTGAATTTGCAAATAAATTATTTTCTTGTCATTTAGAGGGCTGGAAAACAGATAGAGGACTAATAAGTATTATTTTTGGCCCTCCAAGTTATATTACAAATAATAGAAATGCTGAAACTTGGATTTATGGAGATGAAAATAATATGAACTCTTTGAAGTTTATTTTTGAAAATAAAATGAACCCATTTACCACCAATGATTTTATATTAAAAAGAAATTACGCATATAAAAATCCATGGTATAGAGCGGTGGATAGCTGGAGAAACGGAAAAGTATATTTATTAAAATGAACAAAACAATTACAGAAGATTTAACCTTTGGAATTAGATCAGTTATAGAAGCCATAAAACAAGGAAAAACAATCAATAAAATTCTTTTACAAAAAGGGTTAACTGGAGAGTTAATAAAAGAGTTGTTAGTTCTTGTCCATAAAGAAAATATTGTAGTTCAGAAAGTTCCTGTTCAAAAGCTAAACCATATGGTGAAAAAAAATCACCAAGGGGTTATCGCTATGATTTCACCAGTTGCTTACCATCAAATAGATTGGTTGGTTCAGCAGGTATATGAAAAAGGAGAAGATCCTTTTATATTAATTTTAGATAGGGTGAAAGACGTAAGAAATTTTGGTGCAATTGCTAGAACTGCTGAATGTTTCGGTGTACATGCCATTGTAATTCCTAGTAAGGATTCGGCCTTAGTTACCAATGACGCTATAAAAACATCTGCCGGTGCATTATTTAAAATTCCTGTTTGCAAGGTAACTAGTTTAAATGCTGCAGTAGATTTTTTAAAGGGTTGTGGACTTAAAATATTTTCTTGTACAGAGAAATCTGACACATTTATAAATAAGGTGGAAAGTTCTGGTCCTAAAGCTTTAATTATGGGGAGTGAAGAAGATGGAGTTGACTCGAATTTAATAAAAGCTTCTGATGTGAATTTTAAAATACCAATGACTGGAAGTATTGCCTCCTTAAATGTGTCAGTTGCCTCTGGAATAGCAATTCATCATTTTGTATTAAATTAAATTTTTTTGTTTACAATTAAATAAAGGGCTTCTTCACCTCAAAAAATTCAGCAAGACTATTAATACTCCCCTTTTCATTGGCAATAATATTACCATCTGAATTAGCTATTTCAACTAACCAATTAATTATTGAATTTGCAAAAGTTGGATTAAACCAATCTTGAGATTTTAAGAACTTAATAACTTTCGTCATTTCTTCTTGTACTTTCATATTTATCTGGTCATCAGGGTTATTATCAATTATTGAAAAATACCATTCGTGTGCGATTTTTAATTTTTTATTTGGTTCATCTGAAGCATATGGCATACCATCGCCAACCCAATGTGCAAATGTTATTTCATTAATCTCTTTAATTTTTGCCATCTCTTCAGTAGATAATAAACCATCTGTAACTTCAGCATTTGCTATTAAAATAAAATTTAAACAATCTACCCAATCATATCCATATTTTTTTTTAGTAATATTAGATTTTCCTCCAAAAACTGTTGAAGAGTTAATGGAGGCTTTCCAATTTAAATATTCTTGATTGTATTTCATTTATAAATTAATTAATCTTATAATCTTTCTCTAGTTTTGATAACAGGAAATCATTTCCAGTAATTACCTCTTGTGCTATAGCCACTATTGGTGGAGGACACATTTTTGGCCAATAACTGCCACATTTTTCGTTCCATGGCAGTATTCCATCTTTATCTGAGGCAATAATTAAGATCAGTTGATGATCATTCGTTGAAAATTTTGAGCAAAGAGAGTCTCTTTCAAGCTGTTTAGCCCATACTTTTTCTATATCTTTTTGTAACTCTTCGTCAAGAATTAACATTGCAAGAGGGAGCTCATAAATTCTTTCATCATTTATTATTTGATTCTTTATGTCTAATTCTTTGGATTTAGCCAGCTCAATTATCTTATTAAAAATTGTCCCTACTATTTTTAGTCCTTTATCCTTTATAGGAAAAAAACAAATTAATTCAAATCCAAGTGTAAATGATGCTCCAAAAGTGTGAGCAAATGGTCTTTCTAAGGAACCCTTTCCATCTACAGTGCCACTTATAGTATGGCCAAACTTCTTTATTTTCTCACCAATTTTTTTTACATGCTCATTAGCTTCTTTATCAGATACTTGGGCCTTGATTTTTTTTAAAAAGTCATCCATTTTTAAAATTTTATTTACTGTAGATTATGTGAGATATAGTATCATTAATCTTTTCTAATTTTTGATAATTCTTCATTTATAATTGCTGTTTTCTCTGTCTTAGTATTATTTTTCCTTGCTTCACACTCTTCTTTACATAGCTCCCGCGATGAATCATCTATACTTTCGCCAGAACTAGATAATGGACTTACACCAAGTCTTCTTCTTTTTTCAGCCACTTTTAGTTGGTATTCTTTTGACATAGGATTGATGCCCTTGGCTCTATCATTAGAATCAGCAATAGAGTCGTACATAAAATCGTATTCTTCAGCGAATAACTCTTGGTGTAAATTATTAATATTTAATATAGTTTTATTAGTTATAATTAAAAAACCACCATCAGTTTTTTCAAAACCTTGAACAATATCGTTAAAGTCCATGGACTTAATGATATGAGATAACATTTTACCAACTTTTATGTAGGGGCCACCAGGTGGATTGACAAAGCTTTCACTAAATTTACAATCTTCAAATGGCCCTTTCCATAGTATGTTACCATCACTTTGTTTAGTGAATTCATACTCATAATCTTTACTATTTATATATTTTGCAACTTCCATTGTCAGTTCTATTATTTTGAAATTTAATTATTTTTGGTAAACCTTTAATTTTAGTTCATTTATTCGACTTATATCATGTCTATCCTTTAGGTCAGTCTCTCCAAAATATTTTACATTTTCAAAGAAATCTTTATTGGTTAAATCTCCTAAACAAGGTTCTTTAAGTATTTCTAAATCTGCGCCATTTTCTATAAGTAAATCTACAATATTCCAGTATTGATTTAAAACAGCATCTCTCAGTGGAGTTCCACCACTTATGCCGTGGTATGGATTTTCTTCTGGATTACCAAATACATTTACATTTGCACCATTTTTAATTAATATTTCAACACAACTATAATGTCCATTAGCCGATCCAAGAGAAATTGGAGTTCTACCATCTTCTGCTTCTGCATTTATATGTGAATTGTAGTCTATTAACAGTTTAGAAATTTCAGCTAACCCATCCCATACAGCATAATGGAGTGGAGTATACCCTTTTGTTTCTTTTACAGTATCTACAGAAAAAACATCATCTGGACTATCCTCAATTATAGATTTTATAGAAGCTAAATCTGAATTTCCCGTTGCCAATGTATCTACTAATTTGCTTCTTTCTGCTTGTTGATTAATATTTTTTTCAATATCGCTCCCAGTGATTTTAGTATCAAATGATAGATTGACTTTTTCTGCAAAAACTTCAAAGAAACTATTTACAAAATTACTTTCCTCTTTACTTGAACCATTTCCATTTAAATTATTATCAATAAAAGCCCAATCTATTAGTTCATCCCAGCTGTTAAATCTTTCCCATTCTCCGATACCATCTAAAAAAAACGATGATGTTCCTTTAGATTTTTCAACAATCGGCTTCCAGCCATATTTCCAGATAGCTTCAATTATAGGAAGTGTAGAAACAGAATCTTTATTGTGTGTTTGAATCAAATTACTAGATCCACTATTTTTAGAACTTGGATTGTACCAATTCATTTTGAGTGAGGTTACAGTCTCAAGATCTGAATCTTTAGAAAGATAATCTTCCCAATATCCGTTATAGCCTTTTTTTACATCTAAATCTACAATAGTATCTACATGAGCAATATTATTTAGTTGCGTTGGTAATGTTTCTTCTCCAAACTGGTCTTTCATAATATAATTCATCATAAACCCGTTTTGTTCAAAGTATAAGATACCAGCATTATCAGTTCCTGAAATAATGTAAGGTTCAAACCAAAATGGATCTTTCAAACCACGGAGATCAAACTTTTTAGCTAAGATTTTCCTTACGAATGGCAAGGTGATACATATTTTTTTTGATTTAATTTTAGATACAATTGCCTCAACTTCTTCTTTGTTAAACTTTCTAAATAAGTCTTTGATTTCATTTTCATTATCTGCAAATATGTTAGGAAATGGAGTAGTTTTTAGCGGGTATTCTGTGGCATAATTTCCATAATCCCATCGTTCATTTTTACAGTAAAAATCTCCTGGATAGTTTTTCATGAATTCTGAATCATTGGATTTATTTTTGATATTAAGATCTTCAATATTAAAAGTTTTATTATGTGTATTTTGATTATCTTTCTTAGAATTCTCTAAAATTTTAATGGTTTGTTCATTCCATATTTTTAAGTTAACACCCCATGTTAATTGTATTTTATTAATAAAGTCATATTCTTTAATATCTAGTTCATTGTCAGAAATGGCAATTTGTTGAAGTTGTTCTAGAATAAAAGAAAGATACTCAGTAGTTTTATTTTCATTGCCATTGTAATAATCAATTACGTTTGCTCTTACATTATCAATAACAATGTTTAATCTCTCTTCTGGTGTTGTACCACTTTCACCATTTATATCTTTTTGAATAATTTCAGAAATGTAATAGAAGTTTAACTTATCAGAGTCATCATCTAATATGGATCGACTGTTAATCACAATATCCCAAGGATTATTTTGTTTTTTAGTAAAATTATTTCGATAAAATATTTCAGTTAATATTTCAATTTTTTTCTGTTCCTCTCTCTCATCTTCTTTGTTATCTGCCCATATAAGCCAATTCATTAAATAAACTATATCGCAGCCTAAGTCCCAATAATCCGGAAAAGACTCTTTATCAATTTTATTTTGGAGAAATGCTATATTTTTATCTCTATCTTCGCTAAGTAAGTTTACTCCACCCATATCTTCATTCATATATATGTAGTTCAATGCAAACTTGTAGGGAATATGATTATTTCTAGAAATTTTTTGAGTTAGCTTCCAAAATACAAGGAAGGTAGGATCATCATTCTTTACATTATTTAACCAATCAGAATCTTGATAAGCTTTTATAGAACCTTTATGAGCTGCTTTTGCAAATGAATTAAAATCATTGAAAGAGTTATTGGTTAACTCTTGGATTCTCTCTGAGTTAAAAAAGTTAAAGATATTATCTGTATTACAGATTTTTAAATTATAGCTAGTCCACATTAAAAAAGATCCAAACCTATGAGGAGATATCCACCCTTTTTTAAGATTTGTATAATATTTATAGCTTCTTGAAATCCTTGTAAATATACATAATGCTAAAGCAATAGTATCTCTTCTAAAGCGACCTTGAGGAGCTGGTGAAATTAAGTGAGGTGGATCATATACATCGTTCCAATGAAGCATTACCACACAGTAGTGCGAAAGCTGGTTATATAACTGAATCTGTTTATCAGACTTCTTTTCTACTAAATCTAATTCATAAATTTTCTTAAGAAAATACCTTGTTAAATTCCACATTTCTTCTCTTTCCGAAGAACTGGGTTCCACAAATATTTTAGAATTAAGTATTCCAGTTTTTTCAAAAATTTCTTCTGCCTGTTTTATTTTAAATTTCATTAACTGATAATATATATTTATTTTATGAAAATTTCATTGTGAAATACAATAATTTACGTAAAATGACCTAATTATTAAATATTTATCATTTAAAAATTTGTTTTAATAAATTTTTGTTAAATATTAGTAGAAAATAAATAAAATAAACAATATGAGTGATGTAAATTACAATTTAAGTCATGGCCTATGTATGGTATATTTAGAAATGACTGCTGCAGATGGTAAATTTGAACAATCTGAAATGGATGAAGCTGCTAAAAAAGTATTGAAATGGGAAGATGTATTTGAATATGCTGCAGAAAAAACTTGGGATGAAAGCATTGTATGGTTTAAATCATTTGATTCTGTTGAATCTAGAGTAGATGCTGTTTTTAATGTCTTAGGTGTTCTAAAAGATAAAATGCCTAAAGCAGCTCTTGTTGAAATTGCAAAAGATTTAGCAGATATTGGTCAAGCTGACGGTGAAGTTGCAGAAAATGAAAAGAAATTTTTCCAAGCATTTTTGGAAGTGGCAGGATTAACCTTTGAGGATTTAAAATAAAAAACTTTAATAAAATTAAATAAAAAAAAGAGTCAATTTATTGACTCTTTTTTTTGTTTAAAATAGTATTGTAATTAAACTCTTAAGGGTATTAAATATTAAGATTTTTGTCTTTATCTTTTATTTCTTCTAAAATTACCTGGTAATTATTTATCACTGCTCCAACTACTAAATTTAGAAGTAGAAAAACAGCAAATCCATACCAAATAAAAAGATAAGAACTTATCGTTGAATGAGAACTGTCAATAAGCTTAAGTTCGCTACTCTTTTCCAAAGTATTTCTTGTTTGCCACCATTCATAGCCTAACGTAATACTAAAGAGTGTTAAAAATCCTTCTCCAATACTCCCAAATGGATCTATATTATCACCTAAAGAAGTTACTTGTTCAAGTTTAAATTTCTGCTCCTCTGTTATGTCTGGAGGTAGTTTAAATAATATAACTCCAATCAATGTAAATAAATAACAAAAGATCACATAGACCATTGCATTGTACCAAAGAGATTTAACGGATTTAATTAGAACTGAAACAATTAACCTTATTTCTTGAGATGCTCTTAAAAGTCTCAATACTCTAAATATTCTTAGAACTCTAAACGCGCTTACTAGACCATTATCCCCTGAAATATCTTCGGGAATTAAACTTATAAGAATAATAAGTATGTCAAAAATATTCCACCCATCCTTAAAAAATGATTTAGTTGTCCTCCTTGAAATGAATCTCATTAAAATTTCAACAACAAAAATTATTAGACAAGAAATCTGTACTATTTTAATTAAATCATTTTGATAGGTTGTTTCTAATCCTACTAAAATAGAGTTAAGTAAAATAACTACAGTAATAAATCGTTCAAATACTAAAGAATGAACTATTGATTTTATATTTTCTTTATTGTACATAGTTTATTGATTTAAAGGGAAAAAGCATTTTTCTTAAGTACTTTATAGCAAATACTTAGTAACAGACCCCCAGTCTGGGAATTTTGGAGTTCTAAAACGAATTAACTCACCTTGAAAATTACCAGCTCCGTTGGCATCTCTATCGTCTATAAGGAAATCTCCTTGGTTTAAATTTTTATTGTGTGATAGTATCAGTCTTTTATATAGTAAACCATCTTTTTCTTTGCCAAAATATTTATGAATCCAGTCAATCTTATCTTTCCAAGCACTGGGATTTAGCCATGGGGCAGTTGATAGAATATACAAGTCATATTTCATAGAAAGTTTATGAACAGATTCTATCGCGTTAGGATACGGTTCCATTAAAGAAAAAATTCCAGGGACTTCGTCTAAATCATCTTTAAACTTAATTCTTGTAGTTTCATCAAGCTTATCAATTCCTGACTGAAAATCAACTAGAACACCATCCATATCGATGTAAATTATTTTCATAGTTTATAAATATTTTGTCAATGCTTGGATTGTGATCTATATTCTTGGTAAATTTTATTTGCCATCTCCAAGGACTCGTTATATATTGATTCACCCTCTAATTGGTCATTACAGATAGATTCTATATCTTCTTTATACTTTTTCTGAACAGATTCAACTTCATCATTTTCTACTATTACTCTTTGTAGTAACAGACAAAGTATAAGATCTCCAGTTTCTTGAGGGTTTAGCTCGAAAACATTTAATTTCTTAATAAAAGATCTAAAAGTAAAACCTTTTTCAATTTCTCCAGTTTCATTATAAGCATTTGCTAGATGAATTCCAGCAGCATTAGCTTCTTGTAATGAATCTACGTTGAGATTGTAAGTGTCAGGATTCATGAAGATGGACCAACATATTGTTCTTGCAATACGCCAAGTTTCAATATTATTAAATTCTTTTTCGTATCTAAGCCATTTGCAAATTGAGGTAAAGGATGCTATTATTAAAAATCCTGAACTTTTATTTTCAATAGCGTTATGGTAGCTTTCAATAGCATTTTCTAAAATTGATTGGTTAGATTCCTCCATTGATTTAATAATAATTCAAAAGTAGTTAATTATTAACCTTCTAATTCTTTGATTCTTGAATTAATTTTTTCTGTATGAAAATCAACGTCTTCTTGCATTAAGCCGCCTGAAACCACATCTCCACCTCCAAGTTCACCTACTTTTTCTCCAGTTGCAGAAAGCTTTCCAACAATATCTTTAAGAATTACTAAAAGTTCATCTTTGGGCTCGGTTCTTTTTTCGTATAAAGTTAAAAGAGCTTCACTTATTACATAACTCAATGAATCACTGACTAACTTTACATTAATTTCTAATGGAGTAGATAAGTTCATAGCAACATTTTCTCTTACTCCACCTTCTTCATGATCAGAAAGTTCAGCTAGAATATCCTTGGGAGTTTTTTCTAAATAAGCTATATTTGTCATTATTCTATCAAAAGGTATTCCGTCCTCAGGATCTTTAAAAGATTCGTAAATATCTTTAATTATTTTGACAGGTGTATTTGTATTTCGAGTAATTTCACTTGCTAAGTGATGGAAATTCTCATCATTTTTATGTTTTTTATATAAAGACTCTATAGATTTTTCTTTAAGGTTTTCATTATAGAAAATTTTCTCTAATATTTCATGATTGCAATCCTTAGCTATTTTTAGTAAATTTTCTTCAGTTGTTTCTGAATATCCCGCTAAAAAATTAAGATATTTTTCATTTCCTGATTCTATTAATTCTTGAATTAAATTTGGGTCTAGTTCTATTAATTTTTCAAGTGCAGTATTACAAACTCCTTGCCACTCATCATCTTTTAATACTTCTAACAACTCTTTAGAACAGTTGGGGCTTTCTGCTACACCTTCTCTAACATCAAATTCTTCATCTTTTGACAATAATTCAAGTAGTTCAGTTGTACAATTTTCATTTAATGCAACATATTTCCTTACAGTAGATACTTCGTCTTTAGACAATAATTCAAGTAATTCGATTGTGCAGTTTTTATGTTCAGCAACTTCTTGCCTTATGTACTCATCTTTTGATTTTGCAAACTTTGCCAAATCTTTTACAGATGAATTTTCATCTATTTCTCCACTACCAAAGAGTCCGTCAAATAATCCCATTTTTTTAATTTTTAGTTTGTTAATTTAAATTATAATATCTAAAATTCATAGTCAATGTTAACTAAATAATCTTAGGTTTAAGGTCTCCAGAAATTAATACCATCAACAAAATTATGTTCTAAATCAACATCAATTTCGAGACCCGTCGATTCCTCTTTAATTTCTAAATTAAATCCTCTTTCACAATCTTCACTTAAGATTACTCTTGACATTTCGTGAAAAATCCCTCCTTTTTGATCAAAATATATAAGTAAGTTTCCGCTTGACACGGCCACATCATCAGGATCGTCAGGACCAGTTTCTCCATTCCAATGGTCCCAAAATTTTAGCTCAGATTCAAATTTTATACATATTCTTGAAAGCATGAATTCCTCACCATCTTTTGTTTCTGATTCGTCATGTTCTTTATTAATGATTTCCCAATTTGAAGTGGTTTTTATTTCATCATATTCGTCTAAAATTCCCTTTAACATTTGTAATTTTTCTTCAAATTTAAAGTTCGGATTATGTGAAATATCTTCACTTGAAATATTTAGCTCTAAAGTATATTTATTCATTTTCTAATTTTAATTTAACAATTTAAAAATTTTAAAACACATTTCATAAAAGAAGAAAATATTTTATGTGAATTTTCCTAAATTATCCTATTTTTTGAATGTTTTTGAAACAGCTGATGCAAAAAGACCAGTAGGAACAGCGACCATTCCCATTCCAATAAAAACTATTAAAGTAGTGAACAATTTTCCTCCAATTGTTACAGGATACATATCTCCATAACCTACAGTTGTTAGTGTTGTTACAGCCCACCACATACTATGAAAGACAGATTTGAATAATTCTGGTTGAGCTTGACTTTCAAAATAATAAATCCCTATAGACGATAAATAAATAAAAAAAATGGTTCCTATTAGAAATATTATAAGTTCCTTTTTAATTTCTGAAAATGCTTCTACCAATCTGTCTATAGCTTTACCATACTTAAATAATTTAAAAATTCTAAATAATCTAAACAGTCTAAAAACTCTCACAGTTCGTAAATCAAAACCTGTGCTCAAGTAAAATGGAAGTATGGCTAGAATATCTATTAAACCATAAAAGCTAAATAAATATTTGAGAGGGGGAGATGTAAGAAATAGTCTTAATATTAGCTCAAGGGTAAATAAAATAACTGTTATTAGCTCAAATAAATCTAAAATTTCTAAAACTTTATTATCCAATTCAGGTAATGTCTCAATTGAAAATGAAATAATTGATAAAACAATAAAAATTTGTATAAAGATATCAAACCTTTTTCCTATTTTACTATCACTCTCTATTACTAATTTTACAAGGAATTTTTTCATAAATCAAAGACGTTTATTATTTTCAATTATTATTAATTATAGCTATTTTTTATCAATAACATTATAATTGGCAATAAAAAAATTAAATAGTTTAATTCATCATGTTTTTTGATACTCTATCAAAATCCTCCCAGAATTTAGGATATGATTTATTCACCACTTCTTTATTGTCAAACTTTACATAATCTACATTCATACATAGTGGAGCAATACTCATGATTATTCTGTGATCATTATGACACTTTATGATAGATATGGGTTGAACTATATTTTGATTCTCTTTTATTTTTATAGATGAGCTATCTATTTCACAGTTAATATTGAATTTGCTCAATTCTTTTTTAATACACTCTAACCTGTTAGATTCCTTAATTTTTAAACTTTCTAAACCCATTAAATAAGCTTTTGCTCCAAGTCCAGCACAAGTAACTATGATTGGCAACGCCAAATCGGGATAATTGGAAAGATCTAATTCTAGCTCTTTAGCTATGTTTTTGGTTTTATATAGAACTATAGAATCTTCATTAAATTCTGTTTTAATACCTAGTTTTAAATATATACTTGATAAAACAGAATCTCCTTGAAGAGAGTTAGCATATAAATTGGGTATTTTAACTTCTCCAGATTTAGACAAAGCCAAAAAACTGTACCAAAATGAAGCTGCAGACCAATCATTTTCAACTTCTATATTTTTTGATATGTAGTTCTGCTGTTCAACTTTTATAACATTATTTTCCCAACTATATTCAATTCCAAATTCACTCATCAAACCAAGTGTCATATCAATATACGGTTTGGATAAAACTTTTGAAGTAATTTCTAGTTTAAGTCCACCTTTTATCGTTGGGGCAATCAATAATAATGCAGATATAAATTGGCTACTTATATTCCCTGGCAACCTCAATTTCCCACTAGTTAATTTTTTACTTTTTATCTCAATGGGAGGGAACCCTTCCTTTTCTAAATACTTAATCTCAGCTCCCAGATCTACAAGAGAATCTATTAAAGGCTTAATAGGTCTTTCATGCATTCTTTTACTTCCTGATACTCTCCAAATGCCTTCTTTTGTTGCAAGAAATGTTATTAAAAATCTTAATGCGGTTCCGGCATCTTCACAATTAAGGTCTATTCTTTTATTAAAACTGTCTAAGAGTTCATTTAAAATTTCGGTGTCCTTCGCATTACTTAAATTTTTAATTTCAAATTTTGTTTTGCAAAGCTCTTTTATTATCAAAAGCCTATTACTTATACTTTTGGAAGATTCTAAATCTACAGAGCCATAAATAGTTTTATTCTTAGAAGAGATTTTAATCATTTTGGAAAAACTCTAATAAGTAAGATTCCACTTTTTTTAATTCTATTTCATGGTTTATAGTTACTTCGCCAATTTTTGTTGGTAGTGAAAAATTTATGGTGCTTTTAGTATTTTTCT
>JGI20156J14371_10000897_pt1 | contig 25369 bp, 22 predicted proteins | sample COG_06_FD_14371 | JGI IMG/M metagenome (IMG submission 14371)
TGCGTCTGATGCGTGCAGCAGGCGTCACGGCCGCTCGCGCGTGAAGCCCTAGGCGTTGGGAGCACAACACGGGCTTCTCAGCCGAGTCCGGAGGCGACATCTGACATCGCCCAAACCCTGATCCCGCGGTCGAAAGGCGGCGCGATCTCACTGCCTGCATGCGCCACAAAAATAGTTCGACTGTCATTGATACTGCAGCGCAAGGCGCTTAACGGGCCCATTAGACCGCGCCTTACTTGCAACCGTCATCATTCCCAGCTATAAAGCTCGCTCACGAGGCAGCCCAATTGACCACAGCTCCGACAACAGATTCTCGCCGAGCGATGTATCGCGCTTTGTTGCTACCGGTTTACCTTCCCTCCTTTTTAATGTCAGTGTGCCAAGGTGCAGCCCTGCTTTTAATTCCCTTGTATGCCCTCGACCTCGGCGGCAGCCCGGCCGTCGCCGCAATCATCTTTGCTTGCCGAGGTTTGGGTAATATGTTGGCGGATGTCCCAGCCGGTTTAGCCGCAGAAAAATTTGGGGATGCGCGGGTTATGCAAGCGGGCGTTGCCCTCATGATTTTGGCTGCGACCGGTTGCGCCTTCGCCAGCGATCTACTCCAACTGGGCCTGTTCTCTCTGATTATTGGGCTCTCCATGGCGACTTGGCTGCTCGCGAGGCTCACGCTGATCAGTGATCTGGTCGCGGTCAATTTTCGAGGACAGGCCCTGTCAACCATGGCAGGGCTACAGCGCTTTGGAAACTTCATAGGCCCTCTTTCAACCGGCTATATCGTGTACGAATTTGGCTATACCACCGCTTTTATGCTGATTGCGGCACTGGCCGGCGCAACCTTTTGTTTACTGATGACCCGCGTGATGCCTGGCGAGAGGGAGGCCGCACGATCACAACCGGCGCCCATCTCAACAATTAGGCCGCAATCCCAAGACAACTCTAAAAACGCGGCGGCGCATCCCATCTGGCAGCTACTGCGCGTGCATCACCGGATCCTGTTGACCGGCGGCACGGTAGTGTTTCTCCTCACCCTGATCCGCGCAGCGAGAACCCTTTTATTACCCCTTTGGGGCACCAGCCTTGGACTAAACGCAGCAGAGATTGGCGCGATTGTGGGCTTGGCTGCTGGACTGGATATGCTAATGTTTCCAGTTGCCGGTCTCATAATGGATCAACTTGGCCGGCGGCCGGCCGGCATGAGTTGTTTGGGCCTCCTGAGCTTTGGCTTACTGCTTTTGTCTTGCACAACCACACCCTTAACCTTTACCCTCGCTGCCTGTGTTGCCGGTCTGGGTAATGGACTCGGCTCAGGCATCAACATGACGCTAGGAACAGACTTTGCGCCGGTTCAGCAACGGGGTCATTTTCTAGGTGTTTGGCGATTAATCGGAGACGCGGGCGCCTTCGCGGGTCCGACGCTCATCAGCCTCATCACCGCAGGCGTTGGCCTGAGTATGAGCATCCTTTGTGCATCCGCATTTGGGTTTTTCGGTTTGGTGATTATGGCTCGATTTGTACCCGAGACGCTTAAAAAGCAGACTTCCAGCGGCGCGACAAAGGACCCCTGTGATCAAACCTCTTAACATTTACTTTATCGCAACCGGCAGCTGGTACCTCTCCTATGGTATGCAAAGCGTTGTTTTCGCTTGGCTGGTCACCATCATTTTAAACGAAACCCCGGATAAGGTTGGCCTAGCCCAGATGGCTTATTTATTACCTGGCACGATCTTCATCCTGATCGGCGGGAGTATTGCAGATCAGTTTGGCGGGCGTAAAATCGCCCTCATTGCCCAGTGCGCGGCCGCCAGCATGGCAGCGGGCCTCGCGGTCTCGATGGCGTTGACCAGCTTTACCTACGATAAATTTCTCGTTTTCGCAGTTTGCATGGGTTGTTCCCAAGCCATTTTAACCCCGGCAAGAGATGGGCTGCTGCCCTTGGTCGCCGATGGGCAAATTCAACGGCGTGTGGTTCAGGCCAGCATGATCCAGTTCGGGATTCAAATGATTGGCTTTGTCCTTGCGTCCATGGCGGATACGGTCGGCGCGGTGATGATGCTGGCGGTGCAGAGCATCGTCTTATCCGTTGGTGCAGTCGCCTACTTTTATCTGGAAGTGCCTTTGGTTAAAAGCGCTCGGACCCAAGCCCGAATGCTCAACCAATTACGGGCATCCATTATTGAGGGCTTCCGTAGCGTCATAGCCTCGCCTGGCATGCGGATGGTGGTCTTGCAAAACTGCGCAATGGGGATCTTCTTCATGGGCTCCTACATTGTGACCGTCCCCCTGCTGATCAGAGAGGTTTATAACGGGTCCTCGACTGAGCTCTCACTGATCAATGCCGCTAACTCCCTGGGCTTATTTTTGACCATTGTGGTGCTGCTCCGGGTTGGTGATATCAAACGCCAGGGGCGGGCCCTGCTGATCGCCCAAGGTTTTGGCGCACTGGTGCTATCGCTTGCAGCCATTCAAGTCAGCTTTATCACGCTCATGGGCATTTTATTTGTCTGGGGCATGTGCGGCGGCATGGCGATGACCATGGCCCGAACGATCATGCAAGAGCAGTCCGATGAGCATCAGCGTGGCCGCATGATGGGTTTTTATGCCTTCTCTTTTATGGGGTCCGGCCCGATCGGCGCCTTATTATCTGGGTATCTTGTTGCGTGGTTTGGTCCGAGCACAAGTTTGGCGATCGCATCACTATGTATGTTCGTTGTCGTCGTGCTCGTCGGCACCCAATCGAACCTTTGGCACCTCAGCCATAAAGCCAAGGCCTAACCATCATGCCATCAAACCTTTCCGTTGCGTTATGACCCCGCGCACCGCTGACCATCAAGACCTCAAGACAGACCTTAATCGATTGATCGCGTTTCTGTCTGCGTCAGACCGAGTCATTTGTCTAACGGGCGCTGGCTGCAGCCTCGCCTCCGGCATCCCGACTTACCGACGCGAAAACGGGGATTGGCAAGGCCGTAACCCCATCACCCATCAAGACTTTCTTGACACCCCTTTGAAACCCGTCAACGCTACTGGGCTAGGAGTTTTATGGGCTGGCCTTTAATGAGTACCGCGCGGCCCAACCCAGCACATCGTGCGCTCAAAGAGCTTGTCGCACTTGGAAAAATAGAGNCGTTGATCACGCAAAATGTCGACTCGCTGCACGAGCAGGCTGGATTAACCGCCGTAGAGCATTTACATGGTGACTTGAGAGAGGTGACTTGCTTGGTCTGCGGTGCATCAGAGCCTCGAACCCAGTTACAAGTCAGGCTCGCCAAACTCAATACCCATCTGGACCTTGACGGTGAAATCCAGCCAGACGGCGACGCGGAGATACCCCTCGAGGTGATCCAGCAGTTTAAGATTGCACATTGCTTGCTGTGCGGCGGAACGCTCAAACCGAACGTGGTCTTTTTTGGTGGTAAGGTTGATCCCACTCTTGTTCAAAGCATCTATCACGCAATCGAGCAAGCCGATGCTTTGTGGGTAATCGGCAGTTCACTCAAGCTGTTTTCAGGCTATCGTTTTTGTCGTCACGCAGTTGCGTTCGGCAAGCCCATTGCCTTACTCAATCCTGGTTGGACGCGCGCCGACCCAATCGCCGACCTGAAAATAATTCAGCCCGCCGAAATCATCCTGCCGAAGCTTCTAAGTCGGCTCACCAATTCGGCGCAATAATTCAGCCAAAGGCGTAAGCGTTAGATTCAGTTGTGCGGCTGTTTCGGATTCAATTTGATCATCATGATCCAATAACTCGAGCATTGCTCGGGTAACCGGCGGCGACCCCATAACGACTTCGAAAAACCCCGCTATCAAGTAGCCAAGCCCAACCGGTAGTGAAATAACCCATGGCGGACGATCTCCGTTGGCCTGGGCGCAAAGATGGATTAACGCGCGTCGACTCACCGACTCAGGACCCCCAAGCTCTAATACGCCTGGGACCGGATGCGTGAGTAGTATCCCCAGCGCTTTGATCACATCTCCTGCGTAAATCGGTTGCTCTAGACTCTCCGCTCTAAACGTCAGCGCGAACCGTTTGCGGGCATTGCCAAGCAACGCCCGGCTCGCATAATCGCCTTCGCCCAAAACCATTGGGACTCGAAGCACTGTACTGCCGGGCAGCCCTTGCAGCTGAATCGATTCGGCCTTCGCGCGGGATGCAAAACAGGCATTTTGTGATCCCAGATCTGATCCGCAGATGCCCAATGTCAGAATCCTCGGCACCCCGGCGCGCTGACAGGTCGCCACCAAAGCCGCGGCGGTTTCTTCGTGGGCTTTTTGGTAAGGATTTGACTTGGTCGCCTTGATGATCCCCGTAAGATTGATCAAGGCTTCAGCGCCGTCGGCCAGACGCGACATCTGCTGCACATCGCCATAAGCCACAATGGCGACTTGGCAAGGCAGTGCAAACAACACCTCCGCCGCCGCCGGCGACCGGACCAACGCGATGAGATCATGTTCCGAGCCAAAGCGTTCAATAAATCGTCGCCCTAAATGGCCGTTGGCACCGGCGATTAAAATCTTCATCGCGAGCTCACCCGATACAGCCAGTAATGCTCAGGCGCTTTGCCCACTGGACGCGCTCGCCCGAGCTGATCCCAACGAGCAGCCCAACTGAGGGCCATTTCCTCAGGATCCGTTATGCGCTCTAAGATCACCGGATACACCAAGGACGCAATCTTTACCCGGGCCNGCTTTGTTTGCGCAACGTAGTGAGACCAAACTTTGCCCTGGCAATTCATACAGCCGATATACAACTGACCATCAAGGTGCCAGCAGTTCACGGTGACCGAATGGGGGTATTGCGGACGGGTTTCAAGCTGGCACTGCCCCGCTTTTTCAACGAACCGCCAGGAAGCGATCGGTCCATCAACCACGCCGCCAACGAGGCGCGCGCCAGGTAAGCGGTCAAACGGGCCGATGCCCATAAGCAGTGCGGCAACAATCATTAGGCCAATGCCGCGCCAAATTCGAGATAGGCCCGTCATCGGCCAGGGGTGCTTTGTCGGTTCATCATTTCTGTTAAAGTCTCATTTTTACAGCGACCAAGGGCAGGTTTATCATAAGCGGTTTAGTCCAATTACCCAATGTCATCAGCGCCAGTCGATTTGTCCTTAGCGCCTTAATGATCTTGGCCTTCTATCAAGAACTTTGGCTGGTCTCTGGCGCGCTGTTCTTGCTCGCCATCGTAAGCGACCTTTTAGACGGCGCGCTCGCCCGGCGGCGAGATCAAGTCACCAAGATTGGTGGATTGATTGATCATGCGGCCGATGCAACCTTTGTTACGGTGACGATTACCTGCATGGCACTACAGCAAGATCGCTCGCTGCTGCTCTCCATTTTAATCATCCTCGCCTTCGCCCAGTATGTTTTCGATTCCCAAGCCCACCGCGGCCAACGCTTGATCGCCAGTCGCCTGGGACGCTATAACGGCATTGGTTACTTTCTGCTTGCTGGCGCCTTGCTGCTTGAGGAGATCTTGACGCCCCCGCCACCTTGGGCCATGGCCTTAATGCTCTTCTATTGGGGGCTGATCATAACGACCGTGTTATCGATCCTCGATCGAGGATTTGCGCAACGTCAATCCTGAACGCCAGCCACCACAGACGTCGCTTCATCAAACAATTGTCGATTCGCCAGAGGTAAAAATACGAGGCCAATCAACGCATTGAAACTAACGAAAAATGTATGCATGACCAATGAAAAAATACCCACCTCCGGAAAGTCTGGGAACAAGACCGTCCAGAGCACTAGGGCCCCAGCGTGGAACGGCAGCGGTAAGGCCGCCGCAATAAAGATCACCGGCAGAAACGCGAGCATCTGACCAAACGCAACGGGCACCGAAAACAGGTTGAGCGACAGGGTGTACACCAAGACAGCCAGCAACAAATTGGGCGCCTTGAAAAGGAGTATCAGACCGTAATCAAGCGCTCGAGCCTGACGAAAAGCCGAGAACAAACTATTGTCTCTAAACCGCCAACCCGCAAACCAATCGCTGCGAAAGAGCATCAGATGCACCGGGAAGTAACTCGCCGCCACAATGAACACGGTGATCAATATCTGATGCAGGGCGACCTGACTGGAGGCCGCCACGACCAAATCATAATACAGCCAGACCCCGACGGCAGAAAAAATCAGCAATTGGTAAATCTCCACCATGCCCAGCAAGACCATGCTCGAGATCGCTTGCCAACCCGGGATCTCATGACGCCTGAGTAAATACAGACTCATAGCGCCCTTGCCGATCTGTTCATTGATCAACGACAAGATATAAGCACTCGCTCGAATTGGCAGCATATCTCGATATCGAACAGCACGGGAATTAAACCACCGCACGACGCGCCATGTGGCGTGGGTATCCACTAAAAAGAAAAAGATGGAATACGGCATCATGACGCACAACCACAGCACCCAATCAGCGGCGGCAAAAAAATCACCGATAAAGGTTAGCAGCGTCTTGTCTTCGCGCGCAGCAGCCGCATTCGTGCGCGCATAAACCAGATAGAAACACCCTGCCGTGAGACTCCAAAGTAACGCCTTTCCCGCAAGGCGCCGAATACCCGATTTAGGTTGTTGGTCAGATTTTTGATCCATGGTTGATTCACTATCCTTGATTTAGGGTCACGGATTGCTGCACCCAACGCGTCCGCGCACGGCAGTGACAACAATCATTTCAACAAGCAGTAATGCGTTACAGATCACTCAGGAGACGGGATCTAATGTTTCAGCCTCAGCCAGGGGATAGCTCGGAACGACGCAATTGCGACCCGCGTCCTTTGCTTTATAGAGGTTATCATCGGCCAGTCGCAATAGATCCTCTGAGGTGGTGTTGCGGTCTTTGCCATCCCACCAAAAGTAACCAATACTGACGGTTAACTTGGCTCGAATCCCAGCATGGTTAAAGACGTGGTTCTGACATCTTTACATATCCGTTGCGCCAATTCTTGTACGGCGGTCTCTGTTTCTTCGCGCACCAAAAAAACAAACTCTTCTCCACCGTATCGAGCAAGCAGATCATACCCTCGGATTTTAGTGGTTAACAGCATCGCAAGTTCTTTGAGGACGAAATCACCGTAGGCATGACCAAATCGGTCGTTGACCAATTTAAAATGGTCGATATCCATAAAGAGTAGTGCAAGCGAGGATTGCTTACGAAAGCTGTACTCATGCTCTTTCACCAACGCATCCGCAAAAAAACGCACGTTATACAGCTCTGTTAACCCATCACGAATCGCGAGTTGCCTTAGGGCGGCATGATAGCGCTCGTCTTCCTCGTCGAAGTATCGAAATTTAAAACTCACGCTTCCGAGTTCCAGGCGATCGCCATCCTCAAGCAACGTTAGATCCGTCAGCAGGGCGCCATTTTGAATAATAAGATTGTCGCGTCGAGAATTGATGCGCCAAGCGCCCGAATCATCTAACTGGAGTTCAGCGTGATGTCGATCAACACCGCGCATGGGCAGAAACAGACCGGCATCTTCATCACTACCAATGATCATCTTTGGGGCCGTTAACCGACATACCGTGCCCAATCCTTCCTCACTCGTAATAATCAAGCACGGAAACGCTTCTTTGACTGCAGATTTCAACAAAAATACTTCCTTGTCACTCAGCGCGAAAACCATTTATAGCACGATCAACCACCATCCCAAAACCGCCCAGCAAGTCCCCGGCAACCTTGGGATCGGGTTTGATGAATACTATTATTTACCAAACCGACGTTCTCGCTGTTGATAAATGCGAATCGCACGCCAAAAATCAATCATTCGGAAAGCGGGCCAATAGACTTCAGTAAAGTAAAGTTCCGAGTAGGCACTCTGCCAGAGCAAAAAGCCCGATAGTCGCTCCTCACCAGACGTTCTGATAATCAGATCAGGGTCTGGCACGCCCACCGTNTATANATAATCGGAAAAACGCTGCTCGCTGATGTCCTCTATACTCAGGTCACCAGATTGCACCTCACNNGCAATCCGCTTNACTGCATCAATGATCTCAGCGCGNCCGCCGTAGCTTAACGCAATATTGAGTAAAAATTGATCATGATCCGCAGTCAGGGTTTCAACCAGATCAATCTGATCATTCATTGCCTGACTTAAATCCTCCCGCCGCCCGATAACCTTCACCTTGACGCGATCTGCCTTAATCTCAGGGTCGTTTTCAAAGTGTTTCAACTTCGCCATGATTAAGTTCATCAAGTAGTCTACTTCACCTTCAGGTCGGTTGAAGTTTTCGGTAGAGAAACCGTAAAGGGTGACAACCTTAATATCCAAACGCCGGCACCATCGCAGAAACTCCTCAACCCGCTTGGACCCCTCTTCGTGCCCCAGATTTTGCGCAAGACCTCGCCCCCGCGCGAAGCGCCGGTTGCCATCCAATATCAAACCGATATGGTTGGGACTTGGGCCCGTTTTAACTTGTGACCAAAGGAAGCGTTCGTAAAGCCGATACAACCAATTACTCACTGACGCTCCTTATTCACCATGGTTTGCCCCCAGGCATCTTGAAAGACCAACTTTTCGATAGGCCTGCGAGTAATGGGGCCATGACCTTTCAAAACCGGGTATCCGATTGGAATATGCGCGCACGTACCCCAGTCATCAGGGATCGCGAGCAGGTCCTTAATCGCCGCTTCTTGATAACATAAAAGCGTTGTTAAGACGCAGCCTAGGCCCTCGGCTCGACAAGCAAGCATCAGGTTTTGCACAGCTGTATAAACCGACCCCCCGCCAACGACCGATGGGCGGTCCAAATCTGAATCTGTGATCGCCATTAGGGCGGGATTAAAACAAAAGACGACCATCACCGGCACTTGACCCAAGTGCGCAGCCAGATAATCGCCTGCGCGCAGCATCTTCTGTCGCGCGAGGGGGAGTGCTGAGCCTTGGTCGCGCATCTCCTGGGTATAGGTTGCCCACTCTTGCGCGTAAAGGCCTTGCAAAACGCTGAGCTCTGCCTGTCTTGAACCGTGATCATGCGAAACGGTTGAACATTGCCGCCCGTTGGCGCCCAACTTGCGGCCGTTAAAACGCGCGCTAACACCGCATCCGAAATTGGATCCGCCTTTAGCCGTCGAACCGCTCGCTGAGAACCCATTGCCTCATAAAGATCCATCATCAACTCCTGGGACCAGTGCGACCCACGGATAATCCGCGATGATCTCCCTTGCCTCCTGACCCCGCACTTTCTATCATAAGTCAGCGTTTAATCCCAGCTTAAGAAAGCGTTGCGCCCGCCGATAACCGGCGATTGAGTCGATACGGGAACACATCCAACACCGTTTGGGCTCGAAGTTGGTTTTGGACGGATTGCCAATACGCCGCGGTGAACAGCTCCCCATGTTTTTCTGCGAAGCTCGACAGCAGTGGCCCTTTGGCCAGCAGAAAGTGTTCAAACTCTTCTGGAAACACATCAAACTCGCCAACCTCAAACCAAGGTTCCTGCCCCATGGACGCATTCTCATGGTTGTTGATCGGTAGCGCGCGAAACTGCACATCGGTGAGATAACAAATTTCGTCATAATCATAAAAGATGACGCGTCCATGACGGGTCACGCCAAAATTTTTCGGCAGCATATCACCGGGGAAGATGTTCGCCGCAGCCAATTGTTTAATCGCCAAGCCATAGTCGTCAATAACGAGATCGCGTTCAAAATCACTGCAGGTCTTTAAGTACAGATTTAAGGGCGTCATCAAGCGCTCGACATAAACATGATGCAACACCAAGTCGTCACCGATTAAGGATACCGAGTGACTGGCCTCAGTCAGCAACGTTTGCAAGACATCCTCATCAAATCGAGATACCGGCAGGCGCAACTCTAAAAATTCATGGGTATCCGCCATGCGGCCAACCCGGTCGTGGGTTTTAACCAGGTGATAAGCCTGCTTCACAGCGGCGGGCGTGACCTTCTTGGACGGTGGAAACCGGTCTCTGATGACTTTAAAGACGATTTGGTGCGACGCCAAAGTGAACACGAGCATCACGAGTCCCTCGATGCCTTCAGCCTTTACAAACAGGTCCTTTGATTGCCCAAGATGTTGCGAAAGTTCGGCGTAAAACGTGGTTTTGCCATGTTTGTAGTAGCCTAAACTGCTGTAAAGTTCAGAAGGTTTTTTCGCTGGCATGAGGCCATTCAAAAATTGTACAACGGCTGACGGCCGGTTCACATTCACCATGAAATAGGCTCGCGTAAAGCTGAATATTCGCGATAAATCTTTTTCATTCCAAAGCACGGAATCGACCGAGACACCGAGCCCCGCTTCATTGTTGAGCGCAAAAGCCAGCGGCAGCAGCCGATTATCAAGGCAAAGGCGACCGATCAGATAAGCGCCCTTGTTACGATAAAAAACACTGCGGAGCATTACCGCACTTATCGATTTTACGGATTTCAGCGCTTGAATGTTTTCCGTCATGAGCGCCGTTATCGTCTTAATATCATCTTCAAGACGCGCAAACGGAATATCGAACGGGAAACTCAACAGAATCATTTCCACGAGACTCGAAAGATCCTGAGCCGGATCAAACTGGAACGTTTCAAAAAGCTCTAAGGGCGCCTGCTCGATCATCGCCTGTCGAACAAAGGCCTGTTCATGACTTAAATGCTGCCGGCCGACCAGCTTGCGAAAGATCGTGTTGTAACCCGTTTGTGCCAGTTCTCGGTCGGGCAAGCCTTGGGTTAATACGTCAAAATATCGGCGCGTTGTTGCCCAGTCTTCAAGCGAAAACGCGCTGACTAAAGGTGATATGCGCTGCAGGCAGCCAGCTCTAAACTGACTATACAGTTGAATGCGCGCTCGCGCTGCCGTTTGCGCGCCCAACCAGTCCGAGGCTTCGAATCGCGCTCTTGCGCCGCCAGTAATCGTCTGAAAGTCCTGACGGTAGGCTGAAAAGTCTCGGAGTAATAAGACCGCAACCTGCCAAGGCCGATTATCCCCGCCACTGGCATCGCGTAGAACTTCGGCCTGGCTCGTCGTCATGATGAAGTCACTCACTTTCGTTTGTTGAAACCTGGACCACTTTCCAAAGCGCCCATTCTAACCTGTAGAGATCAAAACGCAGCGCCTTCCGCGCATTTTGACTGCGCTACCAAGGTGCCTGACCATCCCGCCTTACGGCCATACCATTAGCAAGCGTACTTGCGTGAAGGGGTCTAGGCGGCCAACAAATCAACCTCGCCAAGTGGGCAGACCGAGGTCANTGCGGGCCGCAATAGGTCGCTGTGTCATTTTTAAGGTTGCTGTTGGCCATCTGACTCGGTTATCATTTGGTCCGACCAATATGGTAGAACCAATCTGGTCGAACCAATCTGGCCGAACCAATCTGGCCGAACCAATCTGGTCGAACCAATTTGAACCAAAGGTTTGCAGGATCCGTACAACATAGTGACTTCGCGCAGTCCATTATCGGTCTCAATATGAACGATACAACACATCAAGGGGACGTTACCCCCGCTCGAGCCCAAGAGATTGCAGGGCACTTGCGAGACGAGATCTTGCTCGGCCAATATCGGCAAGGCGAGCGCTTGCCATCTGAACGGGATTTAGCGGCGCGCTTTCAGGTCAATCGAGGGGCCGTTCGCGAAGCCATCAAGATCTTGACTCAGTTGGGGATCGTGAATGTCCAACCGGGCGGCGTTCGCATCCAAGCGATCCATGATGCGAGCCTCGATGTCCTGGGCCCCCTACTAGACTTGGGTGATCAAGGACCCGAAAACCTGACTTCGGACTTGATTTCAGTCTTTGGCGCGCTGCTGGCCCTGTCCGCGAGGCTCGCCCTGCAAACGGCCGATACCACTCAAAAACAGCGTCTCTTGACTATCCTCAACGAATCAACCGCAGACGGCGATCCAAAGGTCCTGAATAATGCCGCCGAGCGGGAGAAGCTGGCACAGTTCGCCAACGCGCTCACGGATATTAATAACAATCTTGTACTGCGCCTTATCGGTAACGGCTTGCGCACGCAAATGGTAGGCCGCTTAGAGCGCCGGCACCCCGCCTCGCCATCGAACGAGGAATTCTTTCGCGCGATGGCCCTTACCATTGAACGCAGCGACGCCAATGCTTTAGCCAAAACCATCATCCAGCGCTTTGATGATATCAAACGCAACATTGACGCCGCTGCAACATCGGCGCCAACCCAATCTAATAGGAATCCCGATCATGCCTAATACTGCCATTAAAGCGATTATTACGATCGCCGTATTGCTCGCAGCCGTTGCCGCCGCGGCGGGGATTATCATGTCCCGACCGATGCCTGAACAACTGACCGTCTCAGAAACAACCAGCGCCATTCGGGCCATGACCGTTGTCAAAGAGTCCCTCAGGTTGAAGATTCGCTCTGAAGGCACTGTAACGCCCAAAACCCAAACAAATGTCATCCCCGAGATTAAAGGTCGCGTAACCTGGATATCACCCAATCTGGTGGTCGGCGGCTACTTCCAAGCAGGCGATCTGCTGGTCACGATTGATGCGGCGGACTACGAGGCGAGAACAGGCCTTGCGCAAGCGCAACTCCTGCGCGCTGAGGCCGAACTAGAGCACAAACGCTTTGAATTGCAGCGATTGCAAACGCTCATAAAGGATAATTTGGTCAGCCAGTCCAACTTAGAGAATGCTGCACGCGCCCATAAAATTGCTAAAGCCAATGTCATTGAATCGAAAATCAATCTAGCCCAAGCAGAACGCGACTTGAGTCGAACGAAAATCACAGCCCCGTTTGAAGGCATGGTCCGCTCAGAATCAATCGATATCGGACAGTTTGTGCAGCAAGGCGCGCCAATTGCCTCTATTTATGCAAGTGATGCGATAGAAGTCCGTCTGCCGATCGTGAACGCGCAGTTGGCTTATCTCGACCCCGCGAACTTGCAGCGCGGTGAACTCGACCCAGCAACCGCGCCGATGATCAGGCTTACGGCCCGTTACGCGGGCACTTCCTTTGTGTGGCGAGGGCAATTGGCCCGAACCGAGGGCGAAATCGATGCTCAAAGCCGCATGATCACAGCTGTTGCTCGGGTTAGACAGGACAACCAATCACCCGATGTCCCTCCGTTGCAGGTCGGCGCCTTCGTCGCCGCTGAGATTGAAGGCCAGTACCTGGACGACATTGTCCGCCTGCCCCGAGCCGCCTTACGGCCCAATAGCCAAGTCTTAATTATCGATGGCGACAATCGGCTGCGATTTCGAGCGGTCAACGTCCTGCGACTTGAAAATGACTTTGTCCTCATCGACAGCGGCCTTGAAAGTGGCGAGGTCGTCAACTTGTCGCCGATACAGACCGTGGTTGATGGCATGCGGGTCTCATTGACCTTTGAGCCGACTGCAGACCGGGGCTAGCCGTTATGGAAAAAAGTATCGCTTGGTTTACCGATAATCCGGTTGCCGCCAACCTGCTGATGTTGATTTTAATTGTGGGCGGTTTTTTTTCACTTAACTCGATGCACAAAGAAGAATTTCCCAGCATTGAGCCGGGCATTATCCAAATCACGATCCCTTATTTGGGCGCCGCGCCCGTTGAAGCAGAAAAAGCGGTCTGTATCCGGGTTGAGGAAGCCATTGAAGGCTTGGACGGCATCGAGCGGATGACCGCTACAGCATCAGAAGGCGTCTGCACGGTCTTTTTAGAAGTCTTTGCCGACGCAGACTTGACCGTTACCCTCAATGAGGTCAAGAGCCGAGTTGATGCCATCAACACCTTCCCCAGCGAAACTGAAAAACCCATCGTCTCCTCCCTGCAGTTCCGCGGTAAAACCATCTCCGTTGTTGTCTCAGGTGAAACGGATGAGGCCACCTTGAAGCTGGTCGCTGAAGGGATGCGCGATGATATCGCAGCGCTTGAGGGCATCTCTCAAGTGAGCGTCAATTACGCCAAACCTTGGGAGATCTCGATCGAGGTCAGTGAACAGGTTCTGAGGCAGTACAGCCTAACCATGACCGATGTTGCCAACGCGATCCGGCGGGCCTCGCTCGACATGCCCGGCGGCTCCATCAAGACCGACGGCGGCGAAGTATTGATCCGCAGCCAAGGCCAAGCTTATAGCGGCACCGATTTCGAGCGCATCGAGATTCTGAGTCGGGCAGACGGCTCAAAGATAACCCTTGCCGACATCGCCATCGTAAAGGATGCCTTTCAAGAAGGTTTTTTGGGCGCCAAATACGACGGTCGACGGGCTGTGACCATCACCGTTTACCGCGTCGGCGATGAAGACACCATCACCTCTGCCGATTCGGTCAAGGCGTATGTCGCACAGAAGTCCGCAGAGGTGCCGGAAGGTCTGAACCTTGATGTTTGGATCGATGAGTCCATCCCCCTCAATCGCCGAATTGATGCGCTCACCAAAAATGCCTATGCGGGCCTTGTTTTAGTGTTGCTCATACTGACCTTATTTCTTCGATTCAAAGTTGCCCTCTGGGTCGCTGCAGGCATCCCCATTGCCGTCCTTGGCGCGATTTGGATGTTTCCCGTTGCGGGATTAAATATTTCCTCCTTAACGGTGCTGGCCTTTATCTTGGTGCTTGGCATTGTGGTTGATGATGCCATCGTGGTCGGTGAGCGCATCTTCTCCTTTGAAAGTAAAACTGACACCAAGCGCGAGGCCGCCATTCTTGGCGCAAATGAAGTGGTGACACCGGTCGTCTTTGGTGTTTTGACCACCATGGCCGCTTTTTTACCGATCCTCATTTTAGACGGTCGTATGGGCGCTTTTTTTTCAACGATTGGCTGGGTCGTCGTGATTTGCCTGGTGTTTAGCATTGTAGAATGCATGTTGATCCTGCCCGCCCACCTCTCTCACCGCAATACCGAGACGTACCCCTTTAAAGAAACCCGCTTTGTTCAGAGCTGGATCCGCTTTCAATCTTTTTTCGCCGATCATTTACAAGGCTTTGCCGATAACGTCTACCGGCCTTTTCTCATCAAAACACTGCAATGGCGCTGGGTCACTTGGGCGGTCGGCACCGGCATTCTGCTCATGGCCCTGGCTTTGGTTGCCAGTGGTCGCGTTATCTTTCAATTCTTTCCCGCAATCGAAGGCGACCGAGTTTACGCGACACTCCTGATGCCCGAGGGGATTAATGTTGAACTCACCGAGCGCGGCGCTCTACAGATCGAACAATCCGTTGTCGCACTGCGGCAAGAAATTGCTGAAGACCTTGGCCGCGATCTGGACGACAGCCCGATTCTGCATGTTTTTGCCTCCATCGGATCCAACGCAGCGCGAAGCTCAGGGCCACCCAGCAAAACCGCCGGCGGCAGTCACTTAGCAGAAGTTGTTTTAGATTTGGCGCCGATCGAAGACCGCCCGGGTGGACTTCTAATCGTATTGCCAGTCGCTGGCGAGAACTCACTGGCCCCGTCACTGACGCTGTCGATTTACAATTTAACGCTGACTCCTTCAGCGCCGGAGACCCGATATCCTTGCAGATACGAGGGCGTGATGTCGAAGAACTAAAACGCGCCGCCTTGCATTTGCGACAGGAGCTTGCGCAATTTCCGGGCGTCTTAGATCTCTCGGATTCGTTTCGCGCCGGCAAGCAAGAACTGCAGCTGAACATCAAGCCAGAAGCGAAATCGTTAGGCCTCACGCTCACTGACCTTGCTCGGCAAGTCAGGCAAGCGTTCTACGGCGAGGAGGCGCAACGTATTCAACGTGGCACGGATGATGTTCGGGTCATGGTGCGCTACCCAAAAGCGGAACGAGAATCCCTTGGCAACCTTGAAAATATGCGCATTCGGAGCCCCAATGGCACAGAGGTGCCCTTCAGCGCCGTGGCCTCCGTCATACAGGGTAATAGCTACTCCAGCATCAACCGGGAAAATCAGCAGCGCGTCGTCAGTGTTCGAGGCGACATCGATCGCAGCGTGATGGCGCCCGAAGCACTTATTCCGGCGATTCAGCAAATCATTTGCCAAGATGCCTCAAGCTTCTCAAGCGTCGACAACAGTTGTCGCAACGAGTTGTTCCCAGGCGTACGCTATCGATTGGGCGGTGAACAACTTGAGCGCAGCAAGGTTACCTCGAGCCTCGGTAAAAATGTTTTGCTGGCACTGCTCATTATCTTTGCCCTGCTCGCGGTCCCTTTGAAGTCCTACCTGCAACCTTTGATTATCATGAGCGTCATTCCATTTGGGGCGGTCGGCGCAATTGTTGGTCACTATATTATGGGCTGGAACCTCATCTTCTTTTCTTTGCTCGGAATCATCGCGTTATCAGGCGTTGTCGTGAACGCATCGCTCGTTTTGGTCGACTTCATTAACCGCCAACGCGCCGATGGCGTGCCGTTATTTGACGCAGTCACCAACGCCGGTGTCGTCCGATTTAGACCGATCATCCTTACGTCCGTTACGACCTTTGTTGGATTGATTCCCCTTATGACTAACGAAGACCCCGAAACCTTCATGTTTATTCCGATGGCGATTTCCTTGGCTTTCGGGGTGTTATTTTCAACGGTCATTACCTTGTTCCTGGTGCCGAGTCTCTATCTCATGCAAAACGACTACTTGAAATTTATCGGTCTGGGGGCAAACCACACAGAAGCCAGCAATGCACCCCTCACCGCTGCCGCCGTGAACCTCACAGCAGACGGTTCTGCACCGATCAAAGCCTGATGCAGGCGGGCTCGCCTGCTGAGCTTGACCGAACGAGCCCTGGCCCTGGCCTTAACCGGTAAGCCCCGACGGGTTTGATAGCAGTCACGCCCAATCGATGCGAGTGCCTCGACTGAAGGACAGGTGATCCATAGGTGCTTGTGCCGCGCTACCCCGATTCTGCAGGCGTTTAGTGGGGGTTTGACGCGCTGAGAAAGTCCAGCACGGCCTGACTGAAGGCATCAGGGGCGTCATAGTGCACCATATGGCCCGCGCCCTTGAGTACAATGCTTTTGGCGCCTGCAATAAGCGCCACTCTACGCGCAAGCTCCTGCTCATATAAGCGCTGTTGACCCGCAAGTTCAGGATGCATGAGCAGCCAGTAATCCAGGCCTTCAGAGCCGGTAATCACACAGGTGGCGCAGGTGATCTGACGCAACAGGGCTTCGCTATCTTCATGAGAGAAGGTCGACCAAACCATTTGTGCGCGCGGGTCCCAGCGCCATGACACCCCGCCCGCCGCTGCCGGCGCAATCCCTTGCTTTGCTAGCCGCGCCGCAATTGCGCCGTCTAATCGCGGATTGCTGGCTTGATAACGCGCCACCGCGAATTGCGCATCGGTCATTATTTTACGTGACCGACCAATATGCTGAAGCGCTTGCACCTGAGCGGCTTGCAACAAGGCAAACTGCTCGATGTTCCGGCGCGCTTGCTGCCTCGGTGGTCCGAAGCCATCCACTAAAATGAGACCAAGCAGGCGGTCCCCAAACAAGGCGGCAAACCGAGCAGCAACATGACCGCCTAGGCTATGACCGAGCAAATAGCCCTGCTCAACCTGAAACGCATCGAACACCTGTAGCAGGTCGGCTGTAAAATGTGTCAGCGTATAGACGCCATTTTGCTCACTTAAACCGTGACCTCGTAGATCCGGGATGATGACTCGAAAATCTGACAGCAGCGGCGCCAGCCATTCAAAGCTGCCCCCGTGATCTCGCATGCCATGCACTACGACCAGGGTTTTGGATGCCGACTCATTGTAAACCGCAACCGATAACCGGCAGTCCGCGCCTTGGATGGTGTATCTCACAATGGGTTGCCTTGCTGATTCAAAAAACGGTTATCCAGGCAAAGCCTAACCGCGCCCGAGGGCATAGAACTCTGGATTCGGTCGAATGCTGGCAACATTCGCCAACCGATTACTCATCGCAAAGAATGCCGTAATCGCTAAAATATCCCAAACGTCTTCATGGCTAAAGCCCAGGTCGATTAGGACTTGGATCTCTGCGTCTTCAACTGAGCCCGAGCGCAGGGCCACCGCGCAAGCAAAGTCGAGCATCGCCCGTTGGGCTGCCGTGATATCTGCCTTGCGATAGTTAATGGCCACCTGATCTGACAAAAGCGGATTTTTTGATCTGATCCGAAGAATCGCGCCGTGGGCAATAACACAATAGTGACAATCATTGAGCGCTGAGGTGGTCACAATGATCATTTCTTTATCGGCTTTTGTGAGCGTGCCGTGTTTTTGCTCCAGTAAGGCATCGTGATACGCAAAAAAAGCGCGAAACTCGTCTGGACGACGTGCCAAGGCCACAAAGATATTGGGCAAAAATCCTGATTTTTCCTGCACCGTTGACAGGCGCTCGCGAATATCTTCTGGTAGCGACGCAAGCAGTGGTATATCAAATTCTGATCGAATAATAGGCTCCGCCATCTTACAACTGCTCCTTTCGCGCAGCCCCTTGCGGACTGCAACCTTTATTGATGGGACCCTAACTAGGGCAACAATTTCTTATCGTTCAATGGTTGTTGCTGGATCATACTCGTGCCCATAATAACTGGCGATCGACAATCCAGCGGCGACACTGGTAAAGGGGTCATGCACGACAACCCGCCCGGGAAACCGGGCTTCAAGGCACAATCGGATCGATGCAATCAAGCTGGAGCCACCGGTCCGAATCACCAAATCCACGTTCGACTGATCAACGCCAGCCCGTGCTAAGGTTTGATCGATTAGCGTCTCGATTTGAGCCAATAAATCTTGTAACAAATCGTTAAATTCTGGCAAGCCCATCGCAATGGACAAATCGAGCTCAGGCACATCAATGATGGTCTCTGAGGTCGTTGAAAGCGCTGCTTTGGCAGTCCGAATCGCTTGAAAAACGCGATAACTCAAATTGTGGCTAATCAGTTCTTCAAGCCGCTGAAATTTCTCCGCCGCGGCGCCCCCTTGTTGAATCCCATCGCGAATTTTAGAGCGATACTTGCCCTGGTTCAGCGTGTACGTTACGGGCCAATTGAGCAGCAGCGCCTCGAATTCATCAAACGGAAACTCCGTCTCAATCACTTCCCCGTCGACCCGTCGCACCCAGCGTTCGCCTTTACCAAGATGCGGCGAGATGAATCGTTTGAAAATCAACTGATCAATATGGTCACCGCCAATCGCCAAACCACTGGTGACCAACACCGCCATCTGAAGGCCGTTGAACCGAACCAAGCTCAAATCAAGCGTGCCGCCCCCGAAGTCGAAGGTTAACGCAAGGCCCTTTTGCTGCTCGACGCCGGAACGGACGTTTTGCACCAAATAACTCAAGGTCGCAGCGAGTGGTTCTGGATAAAACCGGTTTGATTTCAAACCGGCATAGCCGGCGGCCTCAGATAATCGTGCCAGCGCGACCTCACTTGCCCCACTGGGGCCTTCAAAATGGACCGGCCGGCCGATAATCACTTGATCATGGGTCAACGAGACCACGCGCTCAATGCTTTGGCGAATCGCTTTCAGCATTGGCGTCAATAGGGCAACCAATCGAAACGGATGATCAAAAACCATAAGCCGCTTCATCTCAGCGTTACCAATTAAGCGTTTGACCCCACGGAACAAACGTCCGGGTAGGCCTCGGTCAATAACCGCCGCGCCATAAACGGCACTTGTGGTAATTTCGGGTTGAGAAAAAGGGTCCGCGGCTTCAGCCTCACCCGTGACGAGCGACGCTTGAGCGATCACTTCAGGGGTGAGCTCAACGATTCGATCTTGATTTTCAAGGATATATTGACGAATTGCAGCCGTGCCGGTTCTGGCACGCAAGACGCGGTCCAAGTGAACCGCGGTTGGCATCACCACGGTCTCTTCTTCCAGCGCAATCATGTGGACATCCTGCCCATCAAACCAGGCCGCTGCAGAATTTGAAGTCCCAAAGTCAAGTCCAATGCCTACTGGTTGATTGTGCATTGTCGTGCTTCATATTGATGATTAATAAGATAAGAATTATACGGACTTTTTAAGTCCAAATTAACTTTTGATGAAGTAGGCGACACCCAACGCGCGATCGCACCTTGGATTTCTCTTAAATTAGAGCGTGTAGGCCTTATTACCGCTCCGCTAGCCCCAAGTGTTCGAGGAATAAACCACCGGTCGCGAGCAAACGATATTCTGAAAGCCGCAACTGAAACTCCGCTGCAACCAATGCCGACCTAGCTCGAAAAAGCTCGTTCTGTATATCCAGAACATCTAGTAATGTCCGCTTGCCAATCGCAAGTTGCTCGAGATAGACCACCAACACTTCTTCTGTCGATGTCACGTGAATCTGAAGATACTCTAACCTTAATGAAAGGTCGTCAAGATCATTCCATAAAATCGAAACATCTTGTGTGATTGATCGCCTCAAAGCGACTAAACTCTGTTCTGCAGCACTAATTCGAGCGACCGATTCCTTTAATCTAGCGCGATCAGCACCACCTCGAAATAAGTTATAGCTCATTTTAAGCACAGCCGTTTCGTCATTATTGGCTCCGAGAGAGCCATCTGTGTCATCGTTGCGGGTTGCACCAAGCGCAAGATCAACTCTCGGATAAAAACTGCCCAGCACTTGTTTTCTTCCGGCGCGAGCTGCTTCAACGTCGAGCGCTGCCGCCTTAACCTGAGGATTATTGATGAAGGCATCCTGAATCGCTTCTTCTAACGTCTCAGGTAAATTTTGGGGTCTATTGGGCAGGGACAAAGAAAACGGACTTTCGCCAACAACTTGATAAAACTCCGCTCTGCCGTTCTGGGTATCTTTCTCGCTCAATAACAAGGCACTTTTTGATTGCGCTTGTCGGCCCTTAGTTTGAACCACATCAACTTTGGTACCGACGCCGCTCTCAAACCGCTCTTCGATTTTTCGAAGCGTTTCATTATGCTGCTCTAAATTCTCTTCGGATAACGTAACGATTTGATCCCTACGCAAAACTTCTAAGTAAACTTGAGCCGCCCGGAGTCCAGTATTTTCTTTCGTTGTGGTCAATCGCGCCGCCGTCGCAGCCAAAATTGCCTCTTGTTGTTTGACAAAACTTGCTGTGGCAAAGCCGTCGTAGATCATTTGGTTTAACGTCAAGCTTCGCTCAAAACGATCAAACCGATCGTTTTGAGCCCCCGTAGCACGCGTTGAAGTATTGTCCGATATCTCAAGCCCACGACCCAGAACCACATCAATGGACGGGAGATAACCCGCCATCGCCTGGCGTTTTAACGCACGAGCGGCATCAACATTATGGGCAGTCGACAGTACACTAGGATTCGTTGCCAGCGTCCGATCAACCGCTTCCACAAGTGTTTGGCCATACCCGTCAGGTAAAAAAGCCAAACCGGCAGTAAACAAAATGAATAATTTTTTCAAAAACCAATTCTCTTTAACAAATCTTTGCCGAGCTTCAGTTTATATAATTTCATGATTCAGTGATACCAGCAGATTCATAGCTTCCAACCATCATAAAAGCGGACCAAATATACGGCTGACCCCATAATGGCGATGCCTTAAGCTCTAGCTGAGATTCGCGCAAAGCCTGACGCGCAGGCATGCCAGTCAAAATTCGTTGATAGAATTGCGTCATTAAAGCTTGGGTGCCGGCATCACTTACTTCCCATAAAGAGTTAACCACCTCAGAGACGCCCGCTTCTTGGAAAGCCCGCCGCAGGCCGTAAACGCCTTCGCCTTCATGAATTTCCCCCAGCCCAGTCTCACAGGCTGACAGGACCACCAACTTCGTTCCTGACAGTTTAAGATCGAGCACTTCAAGCGCCGTTAACACGCCATCATTTCGGGTATCGATATCGCCCAAGAACTGTGCATTTTTATTGATTCCAGCGAAGGCCAGCCCCGCTCGCAGAAGCGGATTATCCCCAGGCGGTGGCACTTGTAAATCCGCGCCCCGTTGCAGTTTTAACAATCGTTTCTTTAGGTTTTCATCCGCTTTCAGAAAAAAACCATGGGTCGCAATATGCAAAATCTCAGGGATCTCGCTGAGTTCACTAATGACTTGTTCTTCCGCCGCACCCTGACTAAAAACGCGCCGTGACTCATTTTGCGCATCAATCTGTTCTAGGATAATTTCGCCTTCTTTTTGCGCGCCAGGCAACGGTAAAAAGTTTAGCCCTCGCAGGCCACTGCCCGCACCACGCAACGTATCACTTTGAGCCGCTCGAGACGCCGCAGCTTGTTGATACTCCTCCGGATCGGCAACCTCCGCCGCATCATAATCCGGGCCCGCAACAATCATATAGGGCCCTTCAGACAAACTCAGGAAACTCGGCAGCAGATCGCGCCCGGAGGTCAGGAAGTGAAAATCAAGCGTTTCGACCAGATATGCATCATCAAAATCAACCAGCGCCGCAAAGGGCAAAATATTCAGCAGGCCATCGGAGATCAGGTAAACATACTCAATACCCTCTGTTACGTTAGCAATCGGCTCCCAAATCGCCTCATACGCTATTTGACCCACCTCGATAAAATCGATCTCATCAGCGGCGGGATCTTGAATGATCTCTCGATATTCGCCAATGAGGTCGTCAACTTCCACCGCATCCTCATAGTTCACGAGGGCGTATTTCAGCTCGCCATTGATGCGCGCAACGACCGAGGCCAGGTAGTGCGGGCCGTCTTCAGTGCTGTAAGACTGAAAATCGACCAAAGCTTTGCCCTCATCGATTTCTGCTTCCAAGGCCTCGACGCTGATTTTCGCAATCGAGGTCCTGTACTGCGCGCTGGCTCGGCCCAACTCGCCCTGCAATTCATTAACCGCCTGCTCTAGCGCGTAGAGCGCCTCGGGATGCTGGCCTGCAGTCTCGGCTGTCGGGCCACTTAACGTCAACTTGGCCAAGGACTCCCGCGCTACCCGCAACTCATTTGCGAGACTGGCGAGCGCTGGGTTCTGCGTCATCCGGCCGATCTGCTGAATCTCAGAGGTGATTTTAAGCAGCAAGCCCTTGCGATGCATGCTGGCCTCTAGCCCCAAGCGGGCACTGTCCGGGCCGCCTACCCGGGCAAGCAACTGCAGGTAGGACATAAACTCGGGCCGATGCAATCGCATATACCCTTCTCGAGCATTCTCACCCGTAACCCAGAGCATTCGATCCAGAAAAGTACTTCTCCGCAGGAAACCTTTTCGTTTCAGCCCAACCGCCAATGACAAGCGATTTTGTGCGACATAAACATCTGAAAGACCGTTCAGCGCTTCAAACGTATAAGGATGTTGCTCACCCAGTACACTTTCAGACCTCGACAAGGCATCTGAGAGCATTTTCATCGCCTCATCTAACCGTGACTGCTGCAGATAGGCGCCGCCCAAATCAATTAGTGATCGAATGACATCAGGATGCTGATCGCCTAATTTTGCCACACGAAGCGTTAAAGCCAAGAGCAAACTTTGTTCTGCCTCTGGAAGTCGCCCTTGTTTAAGTTGTACTCGACCTAGATTGTTGAGCGCCTTGAGTCTATCAGGGTGGTTTTCCCCCAACACTCGCGTCCAACGAGTTAAAACGTCCGAAAAGCCAGGCTCTGCTTGATCGTATTGATTCATCATAAAATAAAGGAAAGCTAAATTGTTCTTCATCGCGATCGTATCTAGATGGTCAGCCCCGAACGACTCAGTCAGTATTCCAATTCCGCGCTCATATAGCGGTTTCGCTTCCCGAAAACTGCCCTGACTTTCATAGAGCAACGCCAGATTATTACTTTGACGCGCCGTCTCAGGATCCGTTGCACCGCGAACTGTTTCGACTAATGACAAGGCCTTCTTCATCAAGGGCTCCGCCTGATCATACAAACCCATGGTCTCGTAAAGATTACCAAGGTTATTGGTAAACGTGATCACAATAGGATTAGCATCGCCAACAACCGCCTGCATTCCTTCAAGTGCCTCGAGAAAGACAAGTTCGGCCGCATTGTATTGCCCTAGCCCTTGAAGTAGCCCGCCTTGCTTGGCGAGAATCGTAAAAAGGCTCTGCGGGTCATTGGCCCATCGCACCCTCACCATTGGTTCAATCCGGTTCACGATACTGAGCGCCTCATCAAAGGAGGCCTCATCAATGAGCACATCGACCAGGTAGACGTTCGCTCGAAGCCATAAATCCGACTCCGCCGGTAAGGCGTCTAAGACCGCATTCAATGTTCGCTTCGCAACTTCAAATTGCGCATTTTTTCGATGAACGTCTGCCAATCGAAGACGCATCCCAAGCGCTTTGCCTGATTGGTCACCTTGCGCCGCGCTCGCAGCATCAATAGCTTGAACAAGCGTTTGCTCCCCCCCGATCAAATCACCGCGGTCAATTTGAAGTTTAGCAAGATACTCCACACAGGCCAGGTATCTTGGGTGCCAGATCGATAGTACTGGAACCAGACCACGACAAATGTCAGCTTGTTGAACAACCGCCTGGTCAGATTTGCCAGTTTGATTCAATATCCGAACTTGGTCCTCTGATATCCGTTGGTTGTACTCATGTGCTTGCGGCAAGACCGCAGACATCTGCATCAACGCAATATCCAGGATGCCTGTGGCGGTCTCAACATCGCCCTTTTGCAGATAAATCCAGATTGATTGCGCGAGCAGTTGGATTGAATTGGGATGATCTGGCCCAAGTTGCTCGACGTAGATCGCGTAAGCTGAATCGATCATCGCCTCCGCATAAGGCAAGACACCGGCCTCTAATAATTTCTCAAAAAATCGAAATTGCGCATCTGCAGTTAAAAGGTGGGTCGGGCCAATGACATCAGAGGCGAACATGACCACCCCTTCTTGATCGGACAAGCCCTGTTGTAAGTTACCCGCATTGAAGTTTGCTTCGGCCTCGGCACTCAGCGCCTCGTAAGCCGCCATCGTATCTTCCATGCCATCTGGCAAGGCCTTGGCATTCGCCAACGGCTGCTCATATTCACCAGGTAATTGTGAGAAGGCGAGACCCATCGGCTCAAGGAGTTCGGTAACCCGCGCATAGCTGCCGGCCTTAACCGCAGAGGCTACTTCGGGGAACTCACTCGCCTGAACAGGACCTGAGCCTAGGAGCAGGAGTCCGTATAGAGTGCCTTTCAGCCCTCGATAACAAACATCCGTAAACGCTTCTAAGTCTTTTCGAGTCATCACAAAGGTCCTCTTTTTCAAAGGTTTAATTGAAATATCAATCGCCGTCAACGCTCTTTTATCGCTTATCCGTGATATAAAAACGTCCCGCTCAGGGATTATGCACCGATCCTTGACAACTAGAGACAACAAATTATGTCAAAGCACCCTCGTAACTCCTGGCTCGCACAAACACTTGGTCGCCTGGTTCTCAAAATCACCGGCTGGAAAGTCTCTGGCATGCTGCCGGTCGAGCCGCGCAGCGTGATCATTGCCGCGCCTCACACCAGCAATTGGGACTTTGTATTCTTGATCGCCGCCACCTCGGCATTGGGAGTCCGCATTCATTGGTTAGGAAAGGACAGCTTATTCAATCATCCCCTGGGTTTTATCATGCACTGGCTGGGCGGCATCCCTGTAAACCGTTCAAAGC
>JGI20156J14371_10000904_pt1 | contig 25260 bp, 19 predicted proteins | sample COG_06_FD_14371 | JGI IMG/M metagenome (IMG submission 14371)
CGTATAACCAGCCGCAGATTATGCACTCCCAAATATTAAAGGTATTCATGTTCGTTCCTTTGACCCAATTTAAGACGCATTTTACATAGATAAATGGGTCAAGTTAAAGCTATCTTAAGTTTGTAAACCTATGATTAAGGCTACTCAAATAATGTTGTTTAGCCAAGTTTTGACTCTGTTTCAAATTAAAAGCTAAACGTATGNGTTACTGGAGCTCTTCTATGAACAAATTAGAACTGATCTGCCGGAAACTATGAAATATAATTATCAAAATTTCTGANTAGTTCGAAGAAGAGTTAACCTACTTATTCTATGCCTAACAGTTAGTGGAAGTTTAATGATTTTCTGCCGCTTTGGCGCCCCCAGGAATGCGAATATTATCCACTAGTGCTTGGACAGTTGCTGGCGGCTTAGCAGTCAGGTGACTGATTGTCATGGCAATCACAAAATTCAGTAACATGCCTATGGCGCCAATACCTTCTGGAGAGATACCCCATAACCAATACTCTGCACTGTTGAGTTCTGGCGCAACAAATTTGAAGTACGCTATGTAAGCAAAGGTAAATACTAAGCCTGCTAGCATTCCCGAAATAGCACCCTCTTTGTTGGCGCGTTTGGAGAAGATACCCAAAAGTAACGCTGGAAAAAGGGATGCAGCGGCAAGGCCAAACGCAAAAGCAACGACTTGGGCGACAAAGGCGGGAGGATAGATGCCAAATAGCCCGGCGATAGTGACCGCAACGGCTGCCGCTAAGCGGGCATAGAGCAATTCCTGTTTCTCAGTTATTCTTGGGAGGAGGGTCTGTTTAAGTAAGTCATGAGAGATTGCGCTTGAAATAACCAGTAGCAGCCCAGCAGCCGTTGATAGAGCGGCGGCCACGCCACCAGCGGCAACAAGAGCAATCACCCAGCCGGGCAAGCCTGCAATCTCAGGGTTGGCCAGCACCATAATGTCTCGGTCGATATAGACTTCGTTGGCAGACTCAGTGGATTTATTATTTAACNGTCGCTCGCCATGACTACCACGAGTGCCATCAACATCGAATATCGGTTTCGCAGGTGATAATGCGGCACCAGCGCCATATTGCATAANGCCGTCATCATTTTTATCTTGCCAGGCGATTAACCCTGTATTTTCCCAATTACCAAACCATTCTGGAGCTTCGTCATAGGCGGTATTGTGGACTGTATCGACTAAATTAAGACGTGCAAATGAGGCCACCGCCGGAGCAGTAGTATATAAAATGGCAATAAATACGAGAGCATAACCTGCGGACAAGCGTGCATCAGACACCTTGGGTACCGTGAAAAAGCGCACCAAGACGTGAGGGAGTCCAGCCGTGCCAAACATTAGGGCTGCGGTAATTGCAAAAACATCAATGGTTGATTTGCTACCGGCGGTATAGGCACTAAAACCAAGGTCTAACAATACGCCGTCGAGCTTTTGCAACACTGATAGACCTGAACCATCAGTAACCTCAGCACCAAAGCCCAGCTGAGGAATGGGGTTGCCCGTGATCATGATAGATATAAAGATTGCTGGCACCATGTAAGCAAAAATCAGAACACAATACTGAGCTACCTGAGTGTAGGTAATACCCTTCATACCACCAAGTACGGCATACATAAAAACAACAGCCATACCAATTATCACACCGGTATTCACTTCTACTTCAAGAAACCGAGAAAAAACAATGCCCACGCCACGCATCTGGCCAGCAACATAGGTAAAGGAAACGAAGATCAAACAAACCACCGCAACAATGCGTGCAGCCTGGGAGTAGTAGCGCTCGCCAATAAAATCAGGAACAGTAAAGCGTCCAAATTTACGTAAGTAGGGCGCTAGAAGAAGTGCCAGCAGGACGTAGCCACCTGTCCAACCTAATAAGTAAACCGAACCATCGCGACCAATAAATGAAATGATGCCNGCCATAGAGATAAACGAGGCAGCACTCATCCAGTCGGCAGCAGTGGCCATGCCGTTTACTANGGGGTGCACTCCACCACCGGCGACGTAAAAGTCTTTGGTGGATCCGGCNCGTGACCANATTGCGATCCCTATNTAGAGAGCAAAAGATGCGCCCACAAACAAATAAGTTAGTACTTGCGTGCTCATGATTGCGGCTCCTGATTGCTGTCATCATCCCCGACATCAAACTGTCTATCTAATATTTTCATTTGTCGCGCATAGACAAAAATGAGAGCAACAAACACATAAATAGCACCTTGTTGAGCAAACCAGAACCCCAATTTAAAACCGGCGATGGTAAATTGATCGAGCCAATCGACAAGAATGATCCCACAACCGAAAGACACGGCGAACCAAACCACCAAGAGTTTGGCGAGGAGTTTCAAATTGGCTTGCCAATACAGAGTTTGATTATTAAGTGCGGTCTCATGCTCAAGCTGGTTGCTCTTTTCTTCAGTATCCATGGTAATTCCTTATTTTTTATTAGCTTTGGTTGCGCAAAAGCTTTTATTTTTCTTTAAGTATAAGAGTATCAAGATCTAATTCTAACGGACTATATTATTTACGTCGGATATAAATCTTTTAGTGCTTGACCCGCTTTATCTCGAGAACTACTCCCTCTGCTAAAAGTTGATTGATGCTTAATTTGGCTCAGTAATAACTTTATATCGAGTTCGGGTAAATCAGTGTTTTTGTCCTGAAAGAGCTGGCGATCGAGTTGCTCAAATTGTTGCTCAATATCTTTATCTTCTAAACTAACAGCGAGAGCTTTTAGTGTCTTTGGTGGACGTTCAGCAAATAGTGTTTTACCCCACATTAAAATGGCATCACGCATCGCCATAAGGTCATCACTTTTTGCCGCATCTTCTATTGTTTTTAGCTGCTGCCGTAGTGTCTGGAGTGCAGTGCCTTGAGATTCGATTGAGGAATCCTGGTTCTCCCTGCGAGCTTGAGTTTTTCGTACGATTAACATTGCCACAATTAGCGAAGCAAGAATTGCATTTAATGCTAAAGAAATAGAGATCAGGTTTGAATTAGGTGGCTTTGATATCATCGGGCTTTCAGCAGAAAGATTATTACCTGAGAGCGCCGTAGCGCCAATTATTGCGCCATCATTAGCTAGGTCATCATCTGCATTGCTGACACTGGGTAACACCTGAAGAGTAGTTGATGGCAAGCGCGAGATTTGCTCTCTCTGTTCATTAATGTCCCACCAACGCACTTCGATAGGAGGTAGGGTTATTTCGCCGGACTGGTTTGGAACCAAGGCAAAAGACTCTATCCTCGTTGAAGTTAAACCTTCACTAGAGAGAGATTGATCGAGCTGAGGCTGGTCTGGATAGACACGATAATCTGAGCTCTGGAGTACCTCCAAGGGCGTAATTTGAGCACTACTAAGTCCTTTAGCGGTGATGGTAACAGTACGTGTAATGGGCTCGCCAACCGTAGCATTCTCTAGATCGCCACTCCAGCGTTGCTCTAAGCTAACTTTGCTACTCGGCATCCAACCTAGCCCGGCAGTTTGACTTGGCGGAGCCTCAATATTCACTTGCACGGACTCGGTGTCACGAATAACTTGATTGCCACGATTATTGAAGACACCAAATTGACTCCGAGTATTTACCTCATAGGCGCCAAAACGCAGACTTGGAATCTCTAACTGCCCAGCAGATTGCGGAAACACTGCATACTTTACCTCCAACACCAAATAAGTTCTGCCGTTCAGCACCTTCTGATAGGTCGTATCACCTAGACGATGAAGCAGGGCGTTGGCTATTTTTAGCTCAGAGAGACTGTAATCTCTCAAGTTAATTGAGGTATACAGGCGGTGAGTTAAGATAATTTGCTGGTTAACATAAACAGTATCGTTATCCACCAGAGTTTCGGTGTATATGGCTGCGTACCTGGGTTTGCTGCAGTTGGGTTTGCAGGTGCTGCTCGCACCCGTAGCTCCAAAGCATTACTGATATCACCTTTGAAACTAATCGATGGAATTAATAATATTCCTGCTCTCTTGGGACGCAGCTGTATTGTCCAGGCGGTAAATGATTCAGTTTTGCCATTAACATTGCTGTAACTTTGTTGGCGGTTATTAGATAAGACATCAAAGTCGTTGGATAAAGGCTTAAAGTCTGGTTCGCCGGTAAATACTTGGCCGTCATAACGTATTTCTAACCTAAGGGTCTCGTTACTATCCAACACGGAACGGTCAACTTTTGCTGTTAAGTTAGCCCAGCTTAGTGACGTTAATAGGGCTAAAATACCTAAACTCACAACTCGGATAGTTATTTTAAAATAGTTACTCATTTACCAGCGCTCTTCGTTAGTGGGCGGTCTTCGGTTCTGACTACGTTGCCGCGCTTGGTGGCGAAACTTAGCACGAAGGAGACCGCCAGGATCATCGGGGATGCGTCGAAGTATGCGTTCAATCGCTTCTTGTTCCTGTTTTTCTTCATCACTCAACTCTTCAACAGAAACCTCTTCTTTTTGTTCTTCCTCTGTTGCGGCTTCATTTTTGTCCTCAGGCTTATCTTGCTCAGGCTGGGCAGGATCTTCATTAGATTCGTTTTGTTGATCCTGATTTTGTTGTTCTTGGCCCTGATCTTTTTGTTCTTGACTCTGCTGGTCCTGATCTTGCTGTTCTTGGCTCTGTTGGTCCTGATCTTGTTGTTCCTCGCTCTGCTGGTCTTGATCTTGTTGTTCTTGGCTCTGCTGGTCCTGATCTTGTTGTTGATTCTGTTGGTCCTGATCTTGTTGTTCTTGATTTTGTTGGTCCTGATCTTGTTGATCCTTCAGCTGCTCAACCAGATCTAGATTAAACCTGGCATCTTCCATTTTAGGCTCTTTGCTCAGAGCATTATTGTATGCCTCAATAGCTCCTTCGAGATCCCCTGCTTTTGCCAGTGCATTACCGTGATTGTAGTCTCCGATCGCGCTATCATCTTGGGAGAAATCTGCTATTGCTTGATCAAAGTCTCCGGCTTTGAAGGCAGCGCTGCCACGCCAGCGAGAATCTTCAAATAGATCTTTAGCGGCCTCAAAGTCCTCCGCCTTCATCGCTTCTGAGGCTTGCTGATCGGGAGTTTGCCATAAGTCTTGCCATTCTAAAGCCTCAACTGGCTGAGCAGTGAACAGCAGTGGGGCAATTAAAATTACCACGACTGACCCTTTCCTAAAGCTGAGTAGCAACACAGGCAGCAACAAGAGTACCAACCAGTATCCTTGATCATCCCATAGATCGAAAGAACGATCTGTTTCTCGTGTGCTATTTGTGAGCAGTGAGTCCATGCCAGCCAGAAGATTATCTATATCTCGATCATCGGCGCTTAGCGTTTGATAGGAACCACCATTGTTGGCAGCAATTTTTCTTAGGGTTCGTACGTTCAGTTTTGCGACGATAACATTGCCTGCCTTCTTGATAAAACCACCTGCAAAACTAGGAATCGGAGCACCATCAGTTGTGCCTACACCGAGTATAGAAAGCCTGTAGTTACCTTCACCTGAAATAATTGGCGCAATATTACTCAGTGCAGATTTATCAATACCATCAGTGATTAGCAGAATATCGGCTTGCTGGTAGCCTCCACTCACAGCTAAGTCTATGGCGCTTGCCAAGCCTTCCTCCACATTACTGCCAGTTTCTGGCATTAGATTTGGTTCAAGTACGGGGACCATGCTCATGATGGTATTGCTATCCTCGGTCAGAGGAGACACGGTATGTGAATCTCCACCATAAACAATCAATCCAACCACACCCTCGGTTTTTCGAGTGAGGATATCGATCAGTTTGTAGCGGGCTCTGACTAAACGATTTGGCGAAATATCTTCTGCTAACATTGAAGGAGAAAGATCTAGAACTACCACCAACGCGGAGTCTTGCTTATGCACAGGTTGAGGTAACTGTTGCCAGGCGGGACCTGCAAGGCCCAGACAGCAAAATATCCAAGCTGAGATCATAAATGCCACAAGCCAGGGACCGCTTAAGGCGTGCTTTCCTCCTGAGCCTTGAAGTAGAAAAGGTAAAAGCTCTGGGTTGATAATAGTTTCCCAATTGCCAGCATTGCGTTTTCGCCAAGTATAAAAACCAATGACAGCAACAACGGGAAGCAAGCCCAAGAACCACCATGGCCGTAAAAAATGAAAGGTATCAAAAATTTCGGTCAAACTCTCAATCATTACCGTAACCAACCTCGCCTTTGCGTTGACTGGCCGTAAAAACAATTAAGCTGAGGCAAAATGCTAGTCCCAGGGGCCAATGAAATAAACTAACGATAGGTCGAATGGTCTCGGCATCCTGTTCAATAGGCTCCAGTTGGTTCAGTTTCTCGTAAATTGATGCTAGCTCCTGAGGATCTCTTGCACGAAAGTATTGACCGCCAGTGGCCTGTGCAATTGTGGTTAATGTTTTTTCGTCTAGGTCTGCACTGGGATTTACCATTGTTCGACCAAATAGCCCACGCTGCTCCTGTCGTTCTGCGCCAATACCGATAGTGTATATTTTTACCTTAGCTCGACGTGCTAGATCAGCAGCTTCTTCGGGATTAAGAGCGCCTGTATTATTTGAGCCATCGGTCATTAAAATCAATACACGATGATCCTGTGGTCGATCTTGCAGTCGCTTTACAGATAACCCAATTGCATCTCCTATTGCTGTGCCGTTGCCAGCAAAGCCAATTTGAGCTTCTAGCAATAAGGATTCCATTGTTTCTCGATCAAATGTCAATGGTGTTTGTAAATAGGCTTTTTCGCCAAACAAAACGAGCCCTAAGCGGTCACCCGACGTTTGATAACAAAATCTCCAACCACTGACTTAACCGCCATCAGACGATTAACGGTTTGGCCACGAATGACCATATCTTCTCGCTCCATACTTCCTGAGATATCAACAGCAATAAGAATATCGCGTCCCTCTGTAGGCAGTGCTACGGGCTCACCGATATAAACTGGACGAGCAATGGCTAGTAGAGCGCTTACCCAGCATAGACTGAGTAAAATTAACAAAAGTCTGTTGCGCCAGGTGGTCGCTTTTAAGGATACCTGCTCCACGCTGGCTGCCGCTGTAAGCATTGGAGCTCTGAGGGCTCTTATGCTGGTTTCAGCCGGTTTGCGACGCCAACGGTAGATAAAGGGTAGGGGTGCTAACGCCAATGCCCAGGGCCAAATAAGGCTTAACATGTTGATATTTCCTTCAACTTATCCTGAGAGTAGTGTTGTTTGATCCAGATCTCACTACTATTGATGATGGACTCAGTCAGTTCATTATGTTCTTGCCTGTCATCAGGCCTGCCATAAAGCAGGGCATTAAGATCAATAGGTAGATTCTGGAATACTGTATCTTTGCAACTGGCTTGCAAAAAATTTAAAAACGCTGCCAGATCACGACTACTAAAGTGTTGGTCTGGATAAGCACTATTGACGGCTTGTTTAAGTGTTTCCAGAATCATGACTAATCTTTGAGTTGAGGTCAGGTTTAGGTCATGTTTTATCTGTAATAACTGCGCCATCGCTTGTCGCCGATAGAGGTTATTATTATAGGATTTTAATAGCTGCCAAAGCGCCCAACTTACGCATGCAATGAATATAATGATTAAAACCCACCAACCCGGAGCAAGTGGCCACCAGGATATAGGATCTGGCAAATGAATGCCGCGAAGCTCGGCTAGAGGATCACCTTGCATGATCAGCTACCACGGCGACTGTTGCGCTTTTTGCCGTAAGCACGACGCAGTGTGCTCATGACTGTATCGTCAGTATTAAAAGGTAATAGGCCTGCAGAGAGTTTTTCGCTAAGTTTCCTTAAACGCAGACTTCGATCTTCAAAAGCTTGTTTGAAACGTTCACGCAATTTAGCGTTACTCGTGTCTAGCAGTGTATGTTGAGCGCCATCACTGACTGCATAGAGGGACGGAGGAGGAAGGTGATGTTCGATATTATCGAAAACATGGCATAAATTTAGATTGCCCTGGCGGGCCAATGCAAACAAATGCTGTTCGCAGGTGTCATTAAGGTCGTGAAAGTCGCTTACGATAAAGATAGTGCTACCAGGGGAAACAAAATGCCGAGCCTCGTCGAGTATTTCGGCCATGCTATAGCGGTCAGTGGGCGGTTGATCCTGCAGGTCTAGTAATTTGGTGCTGTAGTCTTTGAGCCCATGGATAAATTGTAGTACCGCATGATGGCTGCGACGGGGTTTAACATCCATTTGGTGTTGTTCTCCAAATATTATCCCTCCAGAACGATCATTAGCTGATAGTCCCGCCCAAGCAAGGGCAGCTGAAACCTCACATGCGACAACCGACTTTAGCCTTTTGCTTCCAAAGAACATGGGGCTACGTAAATCTGTAATAACCAAGATAGGCCTTTCTCGTTCTTCACTAAAAATTTTGGTATGCGGCGTTTGAGTACGTGCAGTGACACGCCAATCAATGCTTCTGACATCATCTCCAGGTTGATATATACGCACTTGATCAAAGTCCATTCCTCGTCCGCGAAAGCGCGATTTATGGCCTCCAGCCAGCATCTGACGTGCTTGAACCTTCGGGAAGCCAGTTAGATCTCGCGCTCCATACCGCAGTCTAACCATATCTTTCAGATTAGCGGTGGCAGGATGTGGTTGATCTTGATTGATTAGGCTCATTAGCGTTAGTTCATTAGGCTGATGGCACTGTATCAAGTAGTTTGTCGATTACTTGATTTGCTGTAATCCCGTTGGCTTCAGCTTCAAAACTTAATATTAGGCGATGTCTTAATACGTCATGGGCGACAGCTCTAATGTCATCGGGAGTCACAAAGTCGCGACCTTCCATCCAGGCTAGAGATCGGCTGCAACGATCAAGAGCAATTGTTGCCCGTGGACTAGCGCCGTAATCGAGCCATTGAGCCAAGTCCCCACCGTAGGATTCTGAGTTTCGTGTTGCCAAAATAAGTTGTACCAAATACTCTTCGACGGCCTCTGTCATATGAATTTGGTTAACAGCCTGCCGCGCTGCAAATAGTGTTTTTTGGGAAAGAGGCTCAATGCCAGGGCCAGCGTCATTGAGCGCCTCTTGCCTTGATAGGGCAAGTATAGCCCGCTCAGTCTCTGGGGCAGGGTAGTCCACCAATATATGCATGAGAAAGCGATCCATTTGAGCCTCTGGCAGAGGATATGTACCTTCTTGCTCTATTGGATTCTGAGTCGCCATGACTAGAAACAAATCGGGCAGTGGGTAAGTGTTTTTGCCCACTGAGATTTGCCGCTCTGCCATAGCTTCTAAAAGAGCAGACTGTACTTTGGCCGGTGCTCGATTAATTTCATCAGCAAGTACCAAATTGTGAAACAGAGGGCCCGCTTGGAATTCGAAGGTCCCCTGTTGCGGCCTATAAATGTCGCTTCCAGTGATGTCCGCTGGAAGCAGATCGGGGGTGAACTGAACCCGATGAAAGTCGGCCTCTAACCCTTCGGAAAGAGTCTTTATGGCTTTTGTTTTCGCCAGACCAGGTGCTCCCTCTACAAGAAGATGACCGTCCGCAAGGAGTGCGATCATTAGTCGCTCGATTAAGTGCTCTTGACCGACGATTTTATTGGCTAGCCATTCTCTGAGTTGCGCGATATCTTGTTGCAAAAGTTACCTCTACTTTAGTGTCTGAGTTGCCTGATGAGGGGGTCGAGTTTAATAGCTATGCAGTAAACACACAAACATTGTTCAAATACTGCTAAGAAAAGATTTTACCTGTAATTTATTTGTTAAAAATGCTTAATATTTTTGCACNGAGTCCANGCAATTTGTTACCTTAGAAGCAGATATTTGATCNCTATTACATTACAGACTTCAAAAACGTAAAAAGGTTGCAAATTGTTCCCATGGAAGTGAAACAAGATGATCGGCGTCAGACATTAATTCAGTCTTTAAACAAGATTGCGGCAAAAAAGTTATCGAAAAAAAAGCAAAAGCAATTTAACGACTTTGCCGCTAATGCAATTCATTTCTATCCAGATGATGATTACTTAAAGCGCCCTGCAGAGGATATTTTTTGGAATATATGGGGCTTATATGGTTTTGCGGAGCCACCATTAGAAGCCTCAGGACCCAACTCTCAGGGTTCAGCTGCCAAAATTCGAGTATTTAATCCAACCGTAGAGCTCGATGGCTGGTCTAGTCACTACACTACTATTTACGTTGATCAGCGTGATATGCCATTTTTAGTTGATTCACTGCGCATGGCTCTGAATCGCTGGGGTTTAAACATATACACCTTGCAGAGCAATCCGGTTTGGGCGTTGCGTAATGATCTTGGAACGATTGAAGGTATTCATTCAGATTATGTAGAGAACGCTGACCGCGAAGCATTAATGATTATAGAGGTTGATTTACTATCTGATAGAGAAATTGAAGAGTTACAGCGTGAGCTAACATTAGTGCTGGATGACGTCTCTACGGTGGTAGACAGTTTCGATCCCATGCGCATGCGGCTGGAGCTATTAATAGCAGAGCTGAAAACTAATGCTCCTAAGGTAGAGCAGCTAGATGAGTCTTTGGCATTCTTGCAATGGATTTATGATGGGTACTTTGTATTTACTGGGTGTGCAGAGTTTGATTTAGAGGTAAAAAACGAGAGTGTTTATCTGCGCGAGAAGGCAGGTAGTGCTTACGGGTTACTTAAAAAATATCGCGGTGATTTACGCAAAGAGTCGGTAGAGGAACTTAGTGATGGTGTCAAAGGTCTCTACGAAGATGATCAAATACTAACGGTTACTAAATCTGCAAAACGCTCGAAGGTACACCGTAATGTGTATTCTGATTATATCGTGGTTAAACGCTTTAATAGTGACGGCGACCCCGTTGGAGAGATAAGGTTTTTGGGGCTCTACACGGCCCAATTCTATTCCTATAGTCCCAGGCGCATTCCTATACTCCGCGAGAAAGTTGGTTGGGTTATGGAAAATTCTGGATTTAATCCAGCAAGCCATGATGGCAAAGCCTTGTTGACTATATTGGACTCACACCCTCGCGATGAGCTTTTACATGTGACTAGAGAAGTGTTGGCAGCCACAGCTATTGGAGTCTGGCAGATCTATGAGCGCAGGGTAGTTAAAGTCTTTGTTCATACTGACCCGTTTAATAAGTTTGTTAGCTGTTTAGTGTATTTACCCCGCGAGTCTTTTAATACTAATACCAGAGACAAGATTGAGGAGAAAATTGGCCTGGAGCTGGGCGCGGTTGAGAGTGAGCTGACCACACATTTCATTCCTGATTCAGTACTGGTGAGAATTCGTTTAGTTTACAAGATTGAAAATAAAAAATACCTAGAGGTTGATGCTGAAACGCTACAAGCCGTGGTTGAAAAGATTACTAGAAGTTGGAGTGATGTATTCAGCGAACAGTCCATTAGCGCCTTTGGTGCAGCTGATGGTGCTGTTCTATCAAGACGCTTTCAGAATGCTTTCCCCAGTGCGTATCAAGAGATTTATGGACCTGATCATGCTCATCAGCATATTTCACTTTTTGATCGTCTTGATGGCAGCGATGATCTTGCTATTGATTTCTATCAAGATCAGCAAGAATTAGAGCAACATCTGCGGGTTACCCTATTTCACAGAAACGAACCTCTAGAACTCTCAGATATGGTACCAATGCTCGAAAATTTGGGTTTCAGAGTAGTCATGGAGCATCCCTATTCAATCGCCCCTGAGTCTGAAGGTGTCATCTGGATGCAAGACTTTGATTTAGAGTTTTCTTTGGATGTGAGCGTAGATGTTTCAGCAGTGCAAAACAGCTTCAAAGATGCCTTATTGCGAGTTTGGCGAGGTGATGCCGAGGATGACAGCTTCAATCGATTGGTAGTAGGGGCAAGACTCGACTGGCGAGCTGTCGCAATGCTCCGTTTGTATGCTCGTTACCTCAAGCAGTTAAGTGTTCCCTATAGTCAAGAATTTATCGCAGATACTCTTTCCAGACACTTGGACCTCACGCGTAATTTAGTTGCCTTATTTAAGAGTTACTTTGATCCACGTTACGCCTCTGAAGGAGAGTCAGAGAGAGCAGCTGGTTTGGTTTCTAAAATACAAATTGGTTTAGACTCAATTAGAAACATCAATGAAGATAAAGTTATTCGTGGCTATCTTGAACTGGTGCAGGCGACGTTGCGAACCAACTTTTTTCAAACCTTTGAAGATGGCACTTTTAAGTCCTATATTTCAGTTAAATTAGCAACCCAAAGAATTACTCTGGCACCTAAGCCACGGCCAGTTTTTGAAATATTTGTCTACTCTCCACGAGTTGAAGGCGTCCACTTACGGGGAGGAAAAGTAGCACGAGGTGGCTTGCGCTGGTCAGACAGAATTGAAGACTACCGTACTGAGGTACTTGGGTTAGTCAAAGCTCAACAAGTAAAAAATGCGGTGATTGTCCCTACAGGAGCCAAGGGCGGTTTTGTTGCTAAGCAAGCCAACCCGGCCGCGGGACGTGAAGCTTTTGTTCAAGAAGGTATTGCAAGTTACATGCTGTATGTACAGGCGCTGCTAGATATCAGTGACAATATGGTTGACGAACAGCTAGTGCCGCCACTTGAAGTTGTTCGTCGCGATGGAGATGACCCATATCTTGTAGTAGCAGCGGACAAAGGGACCGCGACGTTTTCTGATACAGCGAATGAAATTTCTGAAGCAAATAATTTCTGGCTGGGGGATGCATTTGCTTCCGGGGGTGGCAATGGTTACGACCATAAGGGCATGGGGATTACAGCCCGCGGCGCATGGGTTGCTGTGCAAAGACATTTTCATGAGATTGGAGTAGATATCCAGACTGAAGACTTCAGCGTGGTTGGTATTGGAGATATGGGTGGCGACGTGTTTGGTAATGGCATGCTTCTGTCTGAACACATTCAGTTAGTGGCAGCGTTTAATCATCTCCACATCTTTGTTGACCCATCACCTGACGCTAGGGCAACATTCGTAGAAAGGCAGCGGCTTTTTGATACTCCAAGGACAACCTGGGAAGACTTTAACGAAGATCTAATGTCCGAGGGTAGTGCAGTTTATTCAAGGAATGCCAAGTCTCTCACGTTAACCCCCGAGATAAAAAATCGATTTGCTATTGATGCAGACGAGTTAACTCCAACAGAGCTTATTAACCATATTTTGAAGGCACCAGTTGACTTGATTTGGAATGGGGGTATTGGAACCTATATCAAGTCATCTTCGGAAAACAATTCAGAGGTTGGAGATCGAGCAAATGACGGACTGCGAGTCGATGGTCGGGAGTTACAATGCAAGGTAGTCGGTGAGGGTGGGAATTTAGGGATGACCCAGCGTGGGCGAGTGGAGTTTTGTTTGCGTGGAGGGCTCTGTAATACTGACTTTATCGACAATGCTGCTGGGGTAGATTGTTCAGACCATGAGGTAAATATTAAGATACTGCTCAATAAACAGGTTGCGGTCAGGGAATATAGATGTTCAGGAAAGAAATATACTATTGGAGTCGATGACTGAAGATGTAGCCTCTTTAGTTTTAGATAATAACCTGAGACAGACCAAATCTATTAGCTTGGCGATGGCGCGAAGTCAGCAGCATCATTCAGAGTACCAACGATATTTAAGTTGGCTTGAGCAAGAGGATCAACTTGATCGTGATTTAGAGTTTTTACCTTCCGACGAGCAGCTCACCGACAGAATCAATAGGCATCAACCAGTTGGACTAGACCAGAACTATCTGTATTAATTTGTTACTCAAAAGTGCTTCTGAAAGAGGCGTTAGCTGGCTCAGATCTATTAAGTGATCCTTGGCTTGCGAGTGCGGTGACGAATTACTTCCCTAAGGCGCTTGTGTCTCAATTTGGTGAGGCAGTCGAAGCTCATTCCCTAGCCAATGAAATAGCTATTAATCAAGTTGTAAATGACTTGGTCAATCGTGTTGGATTTAGTTTTTTCTTCAGGCAGATGGAATCCACTGGATCGTCTGCGGAGGATGTTATCAGAGCATATACCGTGGTCATAGAAGTGCTCGGGCTTAAACGCCTCTGGCAGCAAATTGAAGAGCATAACCCGAGGTTACCAGCAGCGACAGAGTTAGAGTTATTACATATTTTAGTAAGATTAGCACGCCGGGCGACCCGTTGGTTTCTTCGCAATCATAGGCTGAGTCTAGATTGTGCATCCCTTATAGCTGACTATGGAAGCCCCACACAAACTCTGTTAGCAGAGCTCCCTCGGTTACAAAAAGATCAGTGGAAGACGCTTTGGAGTGATGAGAGAGACGAGCTAACCGATATGGGGGTAGAGCTTAAATTAGCTGAACAACTAGCAGCCAATGATAGTATGTTTATGAGCATGGGTGTTGTTCAGACAGCCCTGCAGCTCGAGACGCCGGTGCAAAAAGTCGCTGAGGTCTATTTTGATTTAGGAGAGTTTTTATCACTGGACTGGTTTATGGCTCAAATAGTTGATTTGCAGCCAGATAGTCGTTGGCAGGATCTCGCTCGAGAAACCTATGTTGATGATCTAGAGAGTCAGCGAAGAAGATTAACAGCTTGTTTGTGTAAAAGAGAGTCCAATGGCACCTCTGCGATGAATAAATGGCAAGCAGAACAAAAAGAGCTGATTCACCGCTGGAAACTTATGATAAAGGATCTACGCAAGGTACCCCAGTCTGACTTTGCAATGATTTCAGTTGCCCTGAGAGAACTTCTCAATTTGGTACAAGCATCCGTGGATAACTGAGTTGTCTTCAGCAACGATAAATGGTTTATCGTTGCTGTATTTGTTTTGAATTAACTGCTAATGGTTCAAAATCAGGTTGCCCGCTTTATGTTGGCAGGGGCGGTGTTATAGCCAGACCAGCCATCCTCTCTACCTTCACGCCAACCCCTACACCACTGGTAGGCCATTGTTGTGTTTTCTTGATAGGGACAAAGGGATAGAGAACGACCTTGAATTGCTGATTGATAACCTTTTACATACGAACGATGCTCCAGGTCTCGTTTGTGTTTCTTCATAGACAACTCCTGTTCTACTTAGATCAAAGGTAATATAGGGTTGTGTTAAAGCTATTCTACAGCGTAATTTTTCGACTTGACTGCGTACCAATGTTTATTTCTAAACAAAATAGTTTAAACACCTATATCATACGCGCTTTCTTAGGAACGCGTAATTTTAGACTAATGTTTGTCAGATTCGTTCAGACGTTTTTGGTATATGCAAATCTAAGGTTATAGCTTGAAGTAATGAAAAGGGTAATGAAGTGACGCAGGTATCTTTAAAAAACGATTGGTTAGCCACCTGTCCTAAAGGACTAGAATTATTGTTATCTGAAGAGCTCATTGCTATGGGAGCTGAAGGGGTAAAAGAAACCGTGGCTGCGGTTTATTTTAATGGCTCTTTGGAGCTTGCTTACAGAGCTTGCCTATGGTCGCGCCTTGCTAATCGAATTTTAATGCCCTTGCACAGTTTTATGCTCAAGGAGTCGGATGATTTGTATCGAGAGTGCAATGACATTCCATGGGAACAGCATTTTTCGTCGGTTCAAAGTATCGCGATAGATTTTATAGGCACCTCACGCTTAGTTGACAACACGATGTACGGATCACAACGAGTTAAAGACGCGATTGTTGATCGTATTCGCCGTATTGAAGGTGAACGCCCAAGTGTAGATACCAAGAATCCGGACATTCGCATTCAAGTTAGGCAGCACAAGGGCCGCGTTTCAGTTTCTCTGGATATATCGGGAGAAAGTCTTCATCGTAGGGGATATCGTACTGGTCAGGGTAGTGCACCGATCAAGGAAAATTTGGCAGTTGCTTTATTGCTAAGGGCCGGTTGGCCAGCAATGGCTGCAGAGGGTGGGGCTCTGTTAGATCCTATGTGCGGAAGTGGTACATTGCTTATTGAAGGGGCGATGATGGCTGCGGATATAGCGCCGGGAATGCTTCGCGAGCGCTATGGTTTTGACAGCTGGCTACAACATGACGCCGAACTTTGGCAGGCTTTAATTGATGAGTCCCATCAGCGTAAAGCAATTGGCCTTGAAGAGTTGGAGTTAGATATTCGTGGGTATGATGCCAATCCGCGTGTACTTGAGTACACGACTAAAAATATTGAAAATGCTGGGCTTGATGATCACATTCGTTTAGCGCACAAGCCTATAGATCAGTTTGGGAAGCCCACAGCAGAAAGAGGGCTGTTATTGACTAATCCGCCCTATGGTGCCCGTTTAGGTGAGATGGAGGAGTTAATTCCGCTATACCAAAAATTGGGCGCCGTTTTACAGAAAAACTTTCATGGCTGGAGGGCAGCTGTGTTTACTGGGAACGTCGATCTAGGACGTGAAACAGATCTCTCTCCGACAAAGCAATACAGTCTATTCAATGGAACCATTCCCTGTAAATTATTGGTTTTTGAAGATATGACATCCAAGTCAGCGCAAATTGCCGCTAGGCTAAGTACTCCAGCACCGGCTCAAGCGCTGACGTCAGGCGCTAAGATGGTACTCAATCGACTAAAAAAGAACAGACGAAAACTAGAGAGTTGGTACAAAAAATCTGATGTGAGTTGTTATCGGCTTTATGATGCGGATATTCCAGAGTACGCCGTCGCGATAGACGTCTATGACCACTCGATTTATGTGCAGGAATATGTAGCCCCTAGCACAATATCAGAGAAAGTAGCTAGAGAACGCTTTGGAGAAATCAAACAGGCCGTCAAAGAGTTTTCTGCAAATTTCACTGGCAAGATTTACTATAAAGAAAGGCGGCGCCAAAAAGGCGACAGTCAATATGAGAAACTTAGCGAGGGGTCAAGTGATACCTTTACAGTGTCAGAGGGCAAGGCTATTTTTGAAATCAATTTGTCGGATTATCTTGATACAGGATTGTTTCTAGATCATCGGCCTGTGAGGTCGATGATAGGTGAGATGGTAAAGGGGAAAAGGTTTCTTAATTTATTTTGCTATACCGCTGCAGCTTCTGTGCAGGCAGCCCTTGCTGGAGCCGCCAGCTCTTTGAGTATTGATATGTCAAATACCTACTTGGATTGGGCGCAACGTAATTATGATTTAAATAGTTTGCGATCTAGCAAACACAAGTTGCTTCGAGCTGACTGTATGAAATGGTTGGAGTCTGAACAAGAGCAGTACGATATAATTTTTCTTGATCCACCGACCTTTTCTAATTCCAAGAAAATGGATTCTGTACTCGATATCCAGAGAGACCACGGTGATTTGATTCGATCCTCAATGGCTAAACTGGCACCGGGTGGTACTTTAATTTTTTCAAATAATTTCCGTAAATTTAAGATGGATGAGTTAACGTTACGCCAATTTAATTGTCAGAATATTACACCACAAACGCTGGATATGGACTTTGAGCGAAATCCTCGTATTCATAATGTTTGGTTAATCACCCGCAACCAGCAATTTGGAAGTAAAGAGCAAGCATAAACAAGAATAACTACTGTCTCATTTTTAGGCCTTTAGGATCGTACCACCCTCTCAGGCTAGCCTGTGCGGAGAAACGTTCAAGCGCTATCTCGATCTCAAACTCAGCCGCACTAATTATTTCGTTCGANAGAAGAGGTACATTGACATAACCCATCCCAATTGAACTCCCAACAGCGTGACCAAATGCTCCTGAGGTCAGGTAACCAACAATCTCACCATTCATCACTATAGGCTCGTTGTGGTACAGCAGAGGATCAGGGTTTTCTAATCGAAATTGGACAAGTCGCCTTTCGGGTACTCCCTTACTTCTCTGAGTCATCAATGCTTGGTAGCCAATAAAATCACCTGATGTCATATCGGCAACAAAATTCAGCCCAGCTTCAAGAAGGTTGTCATGTGAACCTATATCATGACCCCAGTGCCTAAAGCCTTTTTCTAGTCGTAAACTATTGACCGCATGAAGGCCTACATTCTGTAGTGAGAATGATTTGCCTGCCTGATAAAGAGTTGTATAAAGCTTTTCCGCATTATCGGCTGGAACCATAATCTCCCATCCGAGCTCTCCGACATAACTGATGCGTTGTAACCAGCATAGGTGTCCTCCAATATTGGCATGCCGCCCTGTGCCAAATGGAAAAGCATCGAAAGAAAGATCAATATCAGTCACGCTTTCAAGTAGCTGACGAGATAGGGGTCCTTGGAGCGCCATGCATGCATAAGCGGCACTGATATTTTCTACTTTTGTATCTCCCTGAGCATGCTTCTTTAAATGCCACCAATCGCGGTTAAATGAGCCTATGCTGGTAACAACCCAAAATTTATCTGAAGCTACACGACAAATCGTTAGGTCTGCTTCAATTCCACCTCTCTGATTTAACCACTGGGTGTATACCACTTTGCCAACAGGGACATCGATGTTTGCTGCACTAAGTGTTTGTAGTGTCGTGAGTGCATCTTTGCCTGAGACTTCGAACTTGCCGAAGGAGGAAATGTCATATAACCCTACGGTCTCTCGAACAGCCATATGTTCTGAGGCTGTATTAGCAAACCAATTTTGCCGTCGGTAGCTATATATGTATTCAGCTTTTTGTCCTGGTTTAGCAAACCAGTTGGGTCGCTCAAACCCTCCAACTTCACCAAAGCATGCGCCGTGATCCTTCAGTACTTCATGCAAAGGAGATTGCTGAAGGTTTCGCGCCGAGTGGTATTGGTAATAGGGCCANTGCATTGCATAGGTGTGNCCTAAAGCCTCTGGTATGCGTTCTGCAACATATTGATCAGTGCGCTGACAAGGATGATGTCGAGTTACATCGCATTCTGATATGTCGCCAGACGGATAACCATCAACAACCCAATCTGCCATTAATTTGCCTAAACCGCCTCCGGCTCCGATACCCTTCGAATTAAGACCGCAGGCAACATAAAGGTTGTCAACTTCTGGAGTTGGCCCCATGAGATGAAGATTGTCACTAGTAAAACTTTCAGGACCGTTAAACCATGTTCTTATACCGACCTCACCAAATTTTGGAAATGTCTCCATACCTCTTATTAAATATTCTTCGATATGCTCCATATCGCAGGGAAATTGATCAAAACAAAAGTCCTCACTAATTCGATCCATGGATAGTCCTTTGGCGTTATGCTCAAACCAGCCGACCAGCATTTTTCCTGCATCCTCCTTGAAATAAACTCCTTTATCAAAATCCCGCAAAACCGGTCTTGGCGTAAGGCCATCCATTTCCTCTGTGACAACATAAAAATGCTCGCAAGCATGAAGTGGAAGCTCTACTCCAACACTCTTAGCTATCTCACGAGACCACATGCCTCCGCAAAGTATAACTGTTGATGATTTTAAAAAGCCCCGATCAGTATGAACACCAACAATTGCTCCATTTTCAATACAGAGTTCCTCAGCCTTGGTGTTTTCATAGATAGCAGCACCACCCATACGCGCTCCCTTAGCTAGGGCCATTGTAGTGTCCACTGGGTTTGTTTGGCCATCTTGACGAATGTACATCGCACCTAATATGCCATCAGGATTAATACCTGGGTATAACTCTTCTAGCCGACCTAAACTAATCATTTCAGCCTCAACACCAAATACTGCTTCAACTGACGCAAGACGCTTAAGCTCTTCTAAGCGTTCCGCAGTGCGGGCAATGGAGAGACTTCCAATTTGCTTATAACCTGTTGCTTGACCTGTTTCTTCTTCTAGGCGTGCATAGAGTTCATGACTGTACTTGGCGAGTTCCGTCAGAGTAGGGGTTGGCCACAGCATACTGACTAACCCCGCTGCATGCCATGTGGTCCCGCAGGTTAGCTGTTTGCGTTCGAGTAAAACGACATCTTTCATTCCTCGTTTTGTCAAATGATAGGCAATAGAGCACCCAATGATTCCACCGCCAATAATGACAACTTCGGCTTTTTCGGGAAGATCAGTTAACTTCGCCACAGATTAAACTCCGACTGAATAGAAGCGTTTATTGATAAGGTTATCGTTAATCATCACTTTTTAACTTTTGTCTCTGAGGCTCTTGTTTTCAGGATCATAGATCGCATCCATTCTTACATGGCAGCGTCGCGAGCCAAGAGACGTATCGACCGTTAACTGCTGACCTGATATACAAAGGCCTGAATCAATATAAGCGAAAGCAAGACTTTGATTTGCGCGATGACCATAAGCGCCACCGGTTACGATACCGGCCAATTCACCATCGCAGAATACCGCTTCATTACCGAAGCATTCCGCGGGAATTTGATCATCAAAAACCAAGTACGCTAACTTTGATTGCAAGCCTTCAGCAGAGCGGCGAAGAAGATTTTCTGACCCGATAAACTTTCGGTCTAAGTTAATAAATCGATCCATGCCGGCTTCAAGGCCCGATATTTCTTCGGTAAATTCATGTCCGTAAGCGCGATACATTTTCTCCATTCGCATGCTATTTAAAGCTTGTCCTCCAAAATCCCTGAGACCAAAAGATCGCCCATGAAACTGGAGCGTCTCATAGATAGATATAACCTGCCAATTAGGCATATGGAGTTCCCAGCCTAATTCCCCCGCATATGACACCCGTAACGCAAGAACTTCGGCTGAGTCGAGTTGTATCATCTTACAGGTCAGCCAAGGGAACGCTTGGTTACTCAAATCCTCTGAAGTACACAACTCCAGATATCGCGAGCTCTAGGGCCTGTTACCAGAAGACCACCCCATGAATCGGTAAGATCTTGTATGTTGATATCAAAATCATGACTATGCCATTGTAACCATTGATAATCTTTGTACTGAGAACTGATCGCTCCCATCAGGATGTAATCATTATCTCCTATACGACTAATCGTTTGCTCCGCCATGATGCCCCCATTGGGAGCATGAAAAAGAGTTAGTACTATTTGGCCAACCTTTGATGGCAGAGAATTACTCGACAAATGATCTAAAAAAGAATGGGCATCAGTGCCGGTTATACGGAATTTAGCCGTGCCCGATAGATCAGCAACACCGCAGCTCTTCTGAACCGCCTCACATTCGCTAGCCACAGCACTATGAGCTTCATTGTGAGCCCAAGAGTGAGATTCAAATTGATTACTTTCGGTTTTGAACCAACCCGGTTTTTCATAGCCGGCAACAACACTATGAACCGCACCTTTTTGGGCAAGGACAGTGTGTAGAGGGCTTACTCTGATAGGTCGTCCATGGGGGCGATTCTCATTCGGGCAGGCCGAGGCATACATGCGTTCATAGGACTCGATTGCTCGTGTGATGCAATAGGTTTTATCGGCCCACGTGGAAAAGCGACGACTATCTAGTGAGTTCATGTTGAGTTCGGTTTGGCCATGTACCATCCATTGCGCCAAGTATTTACCGATACCACCTTGAGCTATACCTATACTCGCGCCACATAGGTTCCANAAATTACGNAGCCCCGCTGCGGGTCCNACTAAAAGGTTGTCATCTGGTGTGTGAGTGATCGGACCATTAATGATACTTTTGATGCCGACCTCTTTAAATATGGGCATTAATTCCATGCATCGCTCTAACCATGGCATTAGACGTAACAAATCGCCTTCAAAAAGTTCACGATCAAACCCCCAATCCATACCGTTAATGGCCCAAGGCTTTGAGCCTCGCGTTTCATAGGGCCCAATAAGTATCCCTTTGCCTTCTTGGCGAAGATAAGCTGCTGCAGTCGAGTCTCTAATGACGGGTAATTCCTGCATTAATGAGGCGATATCTGGATGATCATCAGTTACAAGGTATTGGTGTTCAAGATTAACAATGGGCACGTGTGCGCCTACCATGGCGCCTACCTCGGGAGCAAAACATCCACCAGCGTTAACCACATGTTCTGCAATAATATTCCCTTTTTCTGTAATGACCTGGTATTCGCCAGAATCTAAGACATTGATATCTAGCACTCTGTTGAAACGACTCACCGTAGCACCCTGTTCTCGCGCTAGCTGAGACAGAGGCATTACTACGGAACTAGGGTCAACATGACCGTCATTGGGCGTATAGATAATCGATCGAGCCTGATCAAAATCCATAAAGGGATTTAGTTCTGAGGCCTCCTCCTTGCTAACAAAATGCATTTCGCAGCCCACATTGTGCGAGCGACTAACAATATTACGAAACCACTGTTCTTCAACTTCTGAGTAACCAACCCGCAAACTACCACAGCGATGAAATGAGGAGGGGAGTTTGGTTTTTTCTGGCAATATCTCGTCATAAAGTTTAATGGTGTACTCATGAATTTTTGACAGCGTATGATTCCCATTAAAATTAGTACATAGTCCAGCAGCATGCCATGTAGATCCGCTGGTAAGCTCTCCTTTTTCTATTAATACTACGTCGGTCCATCCTTCTTCTGTGAGATGGTACATCAGGTTAACCCCAAGTGAGCCACCACCAATAATTACAACGCGAGCATGGGTCTTCATTCTGCAAAATTCCTGTGGTTTATGACAGTTTTCTTGGCCTTGATTATTTAGACCTGCCTATCGCTTCTTTTGAGAGAAAAATATCAAATTCCTGNCTGATACGGTTATCTAGGTCATCACTGATGTGATCAGGGAACCAATTTTGGAGTATTTGTGTTTTTTGTTTCACTGCATTATCAATGAGATTAGGTTTGCCCTCTTCCATCCAGACGTTAGGGCTAGAACGGTTGCCCAACTCGGGATAAATATATTCACTCTGCATAACAGATAGTGTCTGGTCTGACCCTAGATAATGACCTTTTTCGTTCAAACAGACATCCCTTATTACCTCTAAGCTAAGCGAATCTTCATCCACATTAATCCCTTTAGTCATGCGAAGACATGCGCCGAGAACATCATTATCAACGATGAGACTTTCTGGGCATGTTCCCATCAAGCTTGCATACATTCCAGCTGCCTCGTAGACAATATTTCCTCCAGCCATAGCAGCGGCGACCGCGGTATAAGCTCTTTCTGCACCGGCTTGGAAGTCAGGAAGTTTTGCATCAGTCATCCCGCAAGCAGTGCCGGTGGGTAAATTTAGGTAATTGCCCATTTGAGCGCAAGCGGCAGAAAGCAAGCCTTGTTCTGGTGAACCACCGCTCATTGCTCCGGTCCTAAGGTCTGAAACAAAAGGCCAGGTGCCTATAATAGCAGGGGCCCCAGGTCGTATTGCATTGACATAAATCAGACCACCAATACATTCTGCCCATGCTTGTGAAACAGCGCCAGCTAATTTTGCTGGTGCAGTAGCACCGGCTTGCCCTGCGGATAAAAGCAAAATAGGCATGCCGCCTTCCACTCCCACACGCAGACACTCCAGAGATTCTTCGGCAAATTTCATGGGAGGAACCACAAAGCAGTTCGACATACTCACAAATGGACGTTCTCGCCACTTTGCCTCGCTGCCAGCGACAAGATGAAGTAAGCGCAGGCCATCTTGGACATGCTGCGCGGCAGTGAAACTACACCTACATGCTTGGTGGTCCCCATAATCGAGCAGTACAAAGAGTTAAGATCTAATGCTCTTGGATCTTCAATGTCTCGAGGAACACAAGTTCTTTGGAACATATGAATATGCTCACACCTATCTGTAATACGTGCCATATCATATAGATCCTGAGCTCTTGATTCCCGATAACTATTCTCTGTCGGGTCAGCAACCATAACTGCCGCCCCGGCAGTGGAAAAATGAACTCGTTGTCCACTGAGGTCTAAGTCACTTTTCTGATCTTGAGCGTGAAAAACTAGATCTCGTTGAGCGAGTTGCAGCGTGCGCTGCACTAATTCTCGAGGCATCCGCAAGCGCCCATCTGTTCCCATGATTGCTCCCGCGGCAACGCATGTTTCTTGGCAGTGAGGTGTTGCTTGAGCAAAGCCTATAGTTTCCAAAATAGTTAAAATATTTTCATGGATGGCGAGCATGTCGCTCTGTTTTAAAGGTTGGTATGTGCCACCAATTTCGCCCGGGAGTACGGGCTTCTCATTGTTTGGAAGAGGTGCTTTTCGTTCAATAATTCTTGCCTTTCGACCGCCAGATCTTTTTGTCATTTTAGTACTCCGAACCTCTAGTGGGTTTTGAAGATTATTATTATCAGACTATGCCATTATTTTGGTGTTNTTACCTATCCATTATCAATTGAAATTTTTTACTTTANAGATTAGATATTCTAATGTTAAATAGTAATTGTTTATTTAGATATGAAAAGGTTGTGTGCATGGGAAGAAAGTTACCCCCCTTGAATAGCTTAAAAGCATTTGAAGCTGCGGCGAGATCACTAAGCTTCACTGTTGCGGCAGAGGAATTATGTGTAACTCAGGCCGCTGTAAGTCATCAAATTAAATCGCTTGAAGTTTATCTCGCTACTAAGTTGTTCACTCGACTGCATCGGCGATTATCATTGACTGAAGAGGGCGAAGAGCTGTACGTCACATTGCAGCCTGCTTTTGATGAAATTGCACAAACAATTGTTAGTATCAGACAAAATTTTGGCCGTCAGATGCTCAAGGTTAGGTTAGCTCCCTCCTTTGCTGCGAAATGGCTTTCTCCTCGCTTAAAGCAATTTCGTGACATGTATCCTGATATTGATTTGAATTTATCTCATTCGAGTAAGCCAGTTGATTTTCGAAATGAGGATGTTGATGTAGCACTAACCTATGGTGGTGGCGAATGGAAGGATGTTGAATGTTTTCCTCTGATATATTTAGATTTTTTCCCTGTGTGCAGTCCTTCGTTGCTAAATAAAAAAAAGATGATTAAACAGCCCTTAGATTTAGCCACATTTCCCTTGCTGCATGATGCGGACTATAAAGGTTGGGAAAATTGGTTAAATCAAGAAAACGCAGTTAGCGTCAATGCCCATAGAGGCACAATTATTGATGATACTAATGTTCTTATTCAAGCAGCACTGGATGGACAGGGCGTCGCGTTGGGGTCATCACCTTTCGTTGCGGATCATATTCAGTCGGGTCGGTTGGTTCGCTTATTTGATCATGAACTCGTCTCTAGTAATGCTTACCATTTTGTTTGCCCTCCAGCGAACCTTAAGCAGCCAGCTGTTAAGGCGTTCCATCAATGGTTGTTAACACATGTAGCATGAGCGAGTCTAAGAGCTCTCCTTCTGATCTCGATTTTACTGAATTTTATAGGCAAACGCATATGATCAATCAACTTACGCTTTTAACAGGATCTAATTGTCATCTTTGTGATCTGGCAAAAGCGATGCTCAACCCGCTGGTTATTGAGAAAAATTGGGAGCTGGTTGAGGTAAGCATTCACGGTAACAAGGATCTCGAGGAGGCCTACGCAATTCGAATCCCCGTAGTGATTTTTCCAGATGGTTCAGAGAAGGGTTGGCCATTCACTGCAGCTCAAATCAGACGACTACTTAAAGTAAAGAAGTAGGT
>JGI20156J14371_10000909_pt1 | contig 25186 bp, 25 predicted proteins | sample COG_06_FD_14371 | JGI IMG/M metagenome (IMG submission 14371)
AATCTATTTTTTTGTAATTTAGCAAAATCTTCATCAGCATGGTAAGATGATCTTGTTAAGGGAGAAGATGAAACTAAAAGAAAACCTTTAGATTTTGCAATATTCTCTAAGTCTTTAAATTCATCTGGATGATAATATCTTTCTAAAGGATGATGTTTTGCTGAAGGTTGCAAGTATTGACCTATTGTTAAAAAATCTACATCTGCTGACCTTAGATCATCCATTACTTGAATTAGCTCATCTTTATCTTCACCAAGACCAACCATTAATCCAGATTTGGTAAATACTTTTTTATTAATTTTTTTTACATTTTTTAAAAGTTCTAGTGATCCAAAATATCTAGCTCCAGGTCTAACTTTTAAATAAAGTCTTGGTACAGTTTCAATATTATGGTTAAAAACATCAAGATCTGCTTCAAGCAGCTTTTTATAAGCATCTCCTTTTCTTAAAAAATCTGGGGTTAATACTTCAATTGAAGTATCAGGGTTTTTATTTCTAGTAGCTGTGATTACATCATAAAAATGTTTTGATCCCCCATCATCAAGATCATCTCTATCAACAGAAGTGATTACCACATGTTTCAAATTTAATTTATTTACAGCATTAGAAATTTTATAAGACTCAAAAGGATCTAAGCTTTCTGGTTTACCAGTTTTAACATCACAAAAAGCACATGCTCTTGTGCATGTATCTCCCATGATCATAAAAGTTGCATGTCTCTTGCTCCAACATTCAGTAATATTTGGACAATTTGCTTCCTGGCAAACAGTAACAAGATTATTTTGATTAACAATTGTTTTTGTTAGGAAAAATTCTTTACTATTCGTAAGTTTTGATCTGATCCAATCAGGTTTCTTTTTAATTGGATTAATTGGTTTGTTTACTTTTTCAGGGTGTCTTATTTTATTTGTCATCTTTTTTTAATATATAGATTGTCTCATCTTTTTTACCAAACAAAAACCGCTCTCTTATTAAGGTTTCAACATAATCTAAGTCTATGTTTGAACTCAATAATGAATTTTTATGATCCATATCTTCTATTTTGCTAGTTAAGGATAGTTCTTCTTTTTTCAAGCTGGACAAAAGTTCTTTTTTTTCAATATAAGAAAAAAGACCTCTTTCTCCAGACACAAGATTAAAGCCAAAATATAAAATCAAAAATACCGATGTTAATAAAAAATAATTTCTTTTTATTAATCTCAGCATTAATTGATTTTATTCATCCTAGCTTTTTTTCCAAGTTCTTCTTCAATACGAATTAATTGATTATATTTAGCAACTCTTTCTGATCTAGCTAACGATCCAGTTTTAATCTGATTTGAATTAGTTCCAACAGCCAGATCTGCAATAAATGTATCCTCACTATCACCAGATCTATGAGATATAATTGTTTTATATCCTATTGTTTGTGCAAATTTAATTACATCTAATGTTTCAGAGACTGTTCCAATTTGATTTAATTTAATAAGGATTGAATTTGATGAAATATTTAAAAAACCTTTCTTAAGTCTTTCAAGATTTGTTACGTATAAATCATCTCCTACTATTTGAACTTTATTTACAGATCTCATTAACTTATTCCAGGCTAGCCAATCATTTTCTGCAAATGGATCTTCAATAGATTTGATTTTATATTTATTAATAATCTTTAGATATTCTTTAATGGATTTTTCAACTGAAACATAACTCTTAGAATGGATTGAATATTTGTTTTTTTTAAACAATTCATTTGCCGCAACATCTAAACAAATCGAAACATCTTTACCATTTTTAAAACCTGATTTTTTTATTGCTGATACAATCAAATCCAAAGCTTGATTATTGCTACTTATCATTGGTGCAAAACCACCTTCATCACCTACTGATGTTGATAAACCTTTATCTTTAATCAATTTACTGAGGTTTTTGATAACAACGAAACAGATTCTCATGGCCTCTGAAAAACTTTTTGCACGATCTGGCCTAATCATAAATTCTTGAATTCTAAGACCATTGTCTGCATGAGCACCCCCATTGATAATATTCATTAAAGGATAGGGTAATTGAAAATTATTCTTTAGAAAAAAAGTTTTGTACAAGGGTAGTTTTTTAACTTTTGCTGAAAGTTTTTTTACAGCCATAGATACAGCTAACATGGAATTTGCTCCGAGATTAGTTTTTTGTTTTGTGCCATCTAGGTTAATTAACAACGTATCTATTCGTTCTTGGTTATGAATGCTTTGGCCTTTAAGTTTTTTTGAAATTTTAGTATTAACTAAGCTGATTGCATTAAGAACACTTTTACCTAAATACTTTTTATTTTTAGTGTCTCTTTTTTCAAAAGCCTCATATGTTCCTGTTGATGCACCTGACGGACAAATTGCAGTGGCGCTATGATTTTGAGTGTACACTTCTGCCTCAACTGTAGGATTTCCCCTACTATCAAATACTTGACGTGCCTTTACTTTTAAAATTTTGCTCACTAATTTTTAATTAAATTATCAATATCAGTTAATTGTTTTAATAAATTTTCTAATTTATCTAATGGAACCATATTAGGCCCATCTGAAGGTGCGTTGTCAGGATCTTGATGAGTTTCAATAAAAACACCAGCAACACCTACTGCTACAGCAGCTCTTGCTAAATATTCAACAAATTCTCTTTGACCACCTGAAGACTCACCTTGTCCACCAGGTTGCTGAACTGAATGTGTAGCATCAAAAATTACCGGATAACCATTCTTAGCCATTATCGGTAAAGACCTCATGTCAGAGACTAGAGTATTATAGCCAAAGCTAGCTCCTCTTTCTGTGACAAGTATATTTGTGTTTCCAGAGTCTGCAATTTTTTTAGTAACATTAACCATATCCCATGGTGCTAAGAATTGTCCTTTTTTTACATTAATAATTTTATTTGTTTTTGCGGCAGCAATTAATAGATCTGTTTGTCTGCATAAAAATGCTGGAATTTGTAATATATCAACATGGTCTTTTAAAAGTGAACATTGTTCCGCATTATGAATGTCGGTTAAAATTGGAACATTTAATTCTTTTTTTATTTTATCAAATACTGGTAAAGAAGCATCTAAACCAGCTCCTCTTTGACCTTTAAGACTAGTTCTATTAGCTTTATCAAAAGATGTTTTATAAATAAATCCAATATCAAATTTTTTTGTAATTTCTTGAATTTTACCAGCCATATCCATTGCATGCTGTTCTGTTTCAAGTTGACAAGGACCAGCTATTATACAAATTTTACTATCGTTAGATATTTCTATATTTTCACAATTAACTTTTATGCTGTTCATTTATGATTTTTTGCTGCCTTAATAAATGATGAGAATAAAGGATGAGGAGCCAAAGGTCTAGATTTAAATTCTGGGTGAAACTGAACACCTACAAACCAAGGATGATTTTTAAGTTCTATAATTTCAGGAAGCTTATTATCAGGAGATAAACCCGAAAAAATCATACCTTTATTTTCAAATTTATCTTTAAAAGCAATATTAACTTCATATCTATGTCTATGTCTTTCTTTAATAAATTTTGATTTATAAATTTTTCTAATTTTAGAACCATCTTTAAGTTTTGCATCATAAGATCCTAACCTCATTGTTCCACCTAGATTTTTATCTGTCCCTTTAATCGTTTTCCCATCTTTGGTCCATTCGTTGATTAAACCAATTATTGGTAAACCTTTTTTATCAAATTCACTTGAAGTAGCATTTTTCAGGTTAAGTTGATTTCTTGCAAATTCAATTATTGCCATTTGCATTCCATAACAAATTCCAAGAAAAGGTATTTTATTTAACCTAGCATGCTTGATAGCTTCAATTTTTCCATCAGTTCCTCTTTTACCAAAACCACCTGGAATTAATATTCCAGAAATATTTTTAAGTTTTTTCTTAATTTCAGAAATCTTTAATTTTTCAGAGTCAATTCTAACTAAATTAACTTTAATCTTATTATCAATCCCACCATGAGTTAACGCTTCATCTAATGACTTATAAGCATCTTTTAATTCAACATATTTTCCAATAATTGCAATATTAACTTGTTTTTTGTTTTGTAAAATTATTTTAGTTATTTTTTTCCAAGGATTTAAGTTCGCAGGTTTTTTGGACTTTAATTTAAAATAATTTAATACTTGAAGATCTAGTTTTTCTCTAAAAAAACTCATAGGTGCTTCATAAATGGTTCTTACATCAACTGTCTCAATAACATTGCTAATATCTACATTGCAAAATAATGATATTTTTTTTCTATGCTCCAATGGTATTGGTCTCTCTGATCTACAAATAATAATGTCCGGTTGAATACCTATACTTCTTAACTCTTTTACAGAGTGTTGGGTTGGTTTTGTTTTTATTTCATCTGAAGCTTTTAGATAAGGAACCAATGTGAGATGAATGAATAATGCATTTTTTTTACCAACATCGTTTGCAAACTGTCTAATAGCTTCTACAAAAGGTAAGCTTTCAATATCACCTACTATTCCACCAATTTCACAAATTACAAAATCTTCTTTAGACGAGTCATGTTTAATAAATTGTTTTATACGATCAGTAATATGAGGAATAACTTGCACAGTTTTTCCAAGATATTCTCCCCTACGTTCTTTTTTTAATACATCACTATAAATTTTTCCTGTTGTAATATTGTCTGATTTTTTTGCCGACACTCCTGAAAATCTTTCGTAATGTCCTAGATCTAAATCTGTTTCAGCTCCATCATCAGTTACAAAAACTTCACCGTGTTGAAATGGACTCATCGTTCCTGGATCAACATTTAAATATGGGTCAAGTTTTCTAATTCTAACTTTAAAACCTCTTGATTGTAATAAATATGCTAATGATGCAGAAGAAAGACCTTTTCCTAAGGATGAAACCACGCCGCCAGTGACAAATATATATCGCGCCATGGAATTATCTTATAACGAATAAAAAATGAATTGAAAAGTAATAATTAATTATTTTCAGGAATTGAAGGAGTATCTTCTGTTTTCTCTTCAATAGTATCTAAAACTGAATTGGTAGGAGTTAGTTCTGCTCTTGAAATTATAGTAAGAGCCAAACTACAGATTATAAACAATGTGGCTATAACGGCAGTAGCTTTAGTCATAAAGCCACCAGCAGATCTTGATAACATAAAGTTTTCCTGAGAAACCCCAATACCTAAAGCTCCACCTTCAGATTTTTGAAAAAGTATTAAGGATACTAATAAAAATGCAAGAATGATGTTAATGACTAACAATATGTTTTCCATGATGGACTAATTAAAGGTTTTTTTGATTATATCAATAAAATTTTTTGAACTTTGAGAGGCTCCACCAACTAAAAAACCATCTATAATATTGATAACTTTTAATTGGCTGATGTTCTTACTATTAACAGACCCGCCATATAATATTTTTGGGCCTTTTTTGGTAAATTTACTTTTAATAAATGATACGGTTTTCAGTAGATCGTTATTGTTTGGAATTAGCCCTGACCCAATAGACCATACTGGTTCGTAAGCTAAAATGATGTTTGATTTATTTTTTACAGACTTTAGTCCAGTATTAATTTGTTTAGCTAAAACTTGATTAGTTTTTTTATTTCTTTTTTCAGCAAGCGTTTCACCTATACAGAAAATAATTTTCAAACCTGCTTTGATTGCACTTTTGATTTTTAGATTAATTAATCTATCAGTTTCACCAGATTGTCTATTTTCTGAATGGCCTAGTATAATATATTTCGCACCAACATTTTTTAACATCTTAGAATTAACAGATCCTGTAAAGGCTCCATAGTTTTCATTTTCATGACAATTTTGAGCACCAACTTCTATCTTGGTTTTATTAAGTCTTTTAGACAAAGGTCGAATTAATGTATTTGGAGGGCAATAAATAATTTTAAATTTATTTTTCTTGTTAGATTTTGAAAACTTTACAACATTATCTAGTGTATTTATTGTTCTTAAATCACCAAACATTTTCCAATTAGCTATAAAATACATATATTTATTTGTCATAATTGAATTTTTAATCTATAGATTTGTTTTTTACAGATCAATATATTAATAGCACAATGATAAATACATTAAAAAATTTTGGTGGAAAAAAATTAGGTGGAGTAATCTTAATTGTAGTAATTGTTATTGCATTTGGCTTTGGAGGATTTGGTGGTGGATTTAGCACAAATAATCAAAACAACATTGCAAAAATTAATAAAACTAATGTAACTACACAAGATTTTATGAACTATCTAAATGATAGCAGAATATCCCAACAAGCAATTAGAGAAAACTTAGACAAGAATATAATTGAAGAAATACTATCAGGATTAATTTCAACAACTTTAATTAATCTTGAGATTAAAGACTTTGACTTATCAATCACAGAATTGACTGTATTAAAAAAAATAAAAGAAAATAAAAATTTTCAAAATGAAAAAAATATTTTTCAAAGAACCAAATACGAAAAGTTTTTATTAACAAATAACATGTCAGCACCTATGTTTGAACTTCAATTAAAAAATCGTGAGTTACAAAAACACTTATTTGATATTATTGGTGCTGGTACAATAACTCCAGATTTTTTAATACAAAAGAAATTTGAAGAAGAAAATAAAACATTAGATGTTGAATATTTTGCAATGGAAAATTTTTACAAAGAAAAAGATAATTATACTGATTTAGAAATAAAAGAATTTGTTAAGGAAAATGAAGAAAGATTAAAAACTGAATATATTGATTTTAAATATGCGGTGTTAAATCCAAAAAATTTAATTGGCTTAGAAGAATTCAATCAAGAATTTTTTGATAAAATAGATAATATTGAAAATAGAATATCTCAAGGTGATACATTTGAAACAATTTTAGAAAATATAAAGGTTGATATCACTGAAGTAAAAGAGTTCACCCCTTCATCAGTAAAAAAAATTAATGAAGATAAAGTGTATTCAAAAAGATCTTCAAAAATTGATCTCATAGAAAATGAAGACAATTTTTTACTATACTCAATTACTAATAATTTTGAGCGCGGCCCTGATTTGAACGACGAAACTACCTTAAATGAATTAAGTGAATTAATTTATCAAAAGGGAAAATTTGATTTTCACAGAAACATATTGGATGAAATTCAAAATAAAAAATTTGATAACAATAAATTTAAAGATATGGCTGGATATAGTATGGAATACACATCACTTAATTCAATAAAAGATAATGAAAAATTTGAAGAAAATTCAGTAAAAATGCTTTATTCGTTACCAATTAACTCATTTACACTAGTTAACGATAAACAAAAAAATATTTATCTAGTTAAAATTATAAATTCTAAAAATAATACTTTTAACAAATCAGATGAAAATTATGTAAAATTTGTAAATAATCAAAATACTAATAATAGAAAAAGTATTTTAGAAACATATGATCAATTATTAAATAATAAATATCAAGTTGAGCTAAATCAAAAAACGATAGACAGAGTTAAAAACTATTTTAAATGATAATTAATCGAAACTTCAAAGATTTTAAGTTTCGACACAGAAGCAAAAAAAATCAAACAATCTACACATCAAAAAGAGTTAAAAATGATAATGAGGTTTTAAATCTAATTGATAATTTTCTTATTGAAAAAAATAGTTTTATATTTGAGTCTGTTGAAAAAGGAAAAATAAAAGGCAGGTATACTATTTTTGGTAAGAATCCAGATAAGATCTGGGAGTTTAATAATGACAATTCATACCTAATTAAAAACAAAAAAAAAATCAAATTAAAAGATAAGCCTGATCAACTAATTGAAAAAATTATCGAAGAATTTAAATTTGAAACACCAAAAAAACTACCCAAAATTTGTTCTTTGATATCTGGATATTTTTCATATGACTCAATTAGATATATTGAAAAAATTCCAAACAGATGCAAAAATGATCTTAATTTACCAGATGTAAGACTTTTGAGACCAAGAACTCTAGTTATCTATGATAATTTAAAGAAAGAAATTTTTTATATAATTAACGTTTTTAATGATGAAAAAATTAAAAATTATAAAAAAAAATATGATGAAATTAAAACTGAATTATCAAAAATATTAATACAATCCACATTAAAAACTTCAAATTATTTACCAACTAAAAATAACAAAGAAATTAAAGTTAAATCAAATACACCAAAAAATAAATTTCTTAAAATGGTCAATAAAGCAAAAGAATATATTAAATTGGGAGATATATTTCAGGTAGTTTTGAGTCAACGATTTGAGGCAAAATTAACAAAAAAACCATTAGATATTTATAAAAAATTAAGAATTACAAATCCATCTCCCTTTATGTTTTTCTTTAATTTTGATGATTTTCAAATTATTGGCGCTAGTCCTGAAATATTAGTTAGATTAAGAAATAACAAGATTACCGTTAGACCAATTGCTGGAACTAGACCTCGAGGAAAAACGATTAAAGAGGATCTTTATTTTGAGAAAGATTTACTTAACGACAAAAAAGAACTCTCTGAACATTTAATGCTTTTAGATCTTGGAAGAAATGATGCAGGAAAAGTTTCTAAAATTAACTCAGTTAAAGTAACTGAAAGTTTCATTATTGAAAGATACTCTCACGTAATGCATATAGTCTCAAACGTAGTAGGTGAATATAATAAAAAATTTTCAAAGTTCAGATCTATGTTGGCAGGTTTTCCTGCTGGTACTGTATCTGGTGCACCAAAAATTAGAGCCATGGAAATTATCGATGAATTAGAAAAAACTAAAAGAAAAGTTTATGCTGGAAGTATTGGGTACTTCTCCGCAAATGGTGAATTTGATACGTGTATAGCTTTAAGAACTGCAGTTGTTAAAAATAAGAAATTTTATGTTCAAGCTGGAGCTGGTATTGTTGCAGATAGTAAACCTATTAATGAATATGAGGAGACCGTTAATAAAGCCAAAGCTTTAATCAACGCATTAAGATAATGAAAATATTGTTAATAGATAATTATGACAGTTTTACTTTTAATCTTTATCACTATCTTTCGTCATTAAAGACTAAAGTTGATGTTATTAGAAATGATCAAATTACATCAAAAGAAATTATTAAAAAAAAATATGATAAAATTGTAATATCTCCAGGTCCAGGAAATCCAAATCAATCTGGAAATTGTTTAGAAATTTTAAAAAACCTTTATAAAGAAATGCCCTTTCTAGGTGTGTGTCTTGGACATCAAATTATTGGTCAAGTTTTTGGTTCTAAAATTGTTCAAGCAAAAAAGTTAATGCACGGTAAAACAAGTGAAATTAAATCAAAAAAAATTGGTATTTTAAAAAATCTTCCAAAGACTTTTGAAGCTACAAGATATCACAGCTTAATTATTGACAAAAAATCTTTATCAAAAGATCTCAAAATAACTGCAGAAACAGATGAGGGTTTAATTATGGGCGTTCAACATAAAGAGTATAATATTCATGGGGTGCAATTCCACCCTGAAAGCATTAAAACTAAAATTGGAATAAAAATTTTAAAAAATTTTATTAATTATTAATGTAATGGAAAAATTTTTAGAAAAACTTAAAAATAAACAAGACTTAACATTTGCTGAGAGCAAGTCTGCTTTTGAATTATTAATGACTGGCAAAGCGACTGAAGATGAAATTTATAATTTTTTAACACTACTTTCAGATAAAGGAGAAGTTGCCAACGAAATTGCAGGTGGAGTATTTATTTTAAGAGAAAAATCTAAACGAGTAAATGTAAAGAATTGCATCGACACATGTGGTACTGGAGGTGATGGAATGAATACCCTAAATATATCAACTGCATCTGCCTTACTGCTAGCAAGTATGGACATAAAAGTGGCTAAACATGGTAATAAAGCTGTGTCGTCAAAATGTGGTTCTGGAGATGTGCTTGAAGCTTTAAATATAAGAATTGATCAAGAACCAAATGATATTGAAAATTCAATAAATAATAATAATTTTGGCTTTATGTTTGCTCCAAATTATCATAGTGCAATGAGGTTTGTAGGTCCCGTTAGAAAAAAAATTGGTAAAAGAACTATCTTTAATATGATTGGACCTTTAAGTAATCCAGCTCTTGTTGATAGGCAAGTTATTGGTGTTTTTGATAAAAAATTATTAAAAATCTTTGCAGAAGGCCTTAAAAATTTAAATATTAAATTTGCTTGGATTGTAAATAGTGAAGATGGTTTAGATGAAATATCACCATATGCAAAAACAAATATAATTCAGTTAAAAGATGGCATGATAACAGAAATTATAATTGACCCAAAATCCTTAAACATTAATGCAGAAAAATTTGGTAATTTAGTTGGTGATAATGCTAATTTTAATGCCAACAAGATGATTGAAATTTTTAAAGGCAAAGACAATGATTTCTCAAAAGCAGTTTGTTTGAATGCAGCAGCTGGATTAATAGTTAGTGAAAAATTTACAGAATTTTTAGATGCTTATAACTTTTCAAGAGATTTCATTTTATCAGGAAAACCCTACTCACATTTAGAAAAAATACAAAATGTCTGAAAACGTATTAGACAAAATAATCACAAAAAAAATTGAAAGAATAGATTTCTTAAAGAAATCAACTAGTTTAAGTTTATTAAACGAAATAATTAATAAAAATAATTCTTATATTGATTTTAAAGAAAAAATTGAAAATAATATTACTAAAGATAAAATTTCTATTATCGCTGAAATTAAAAAAGCAAGCCCTTCAGCAGGTGTAATTATAGACGATTATAATCCAGTAGAAATTGCAAAAATTTATAATGATAATGGAGTAACTTGTTTATCCGTTCTTACAGAAGAAGATTTTTTCTTGGGAAATTTAATTCATGTAAATAAAATTAAAGAAAAAATTAATTTACCTATTTTATGTAAAGATTTTTTTATTGATAAATATCAAATACCATTGGCTAAAAGTTATGGTGCTGATGCAATTTTAATTATTCTTGCTGGGGTGTCAGATGAGTTAGCTAATGAATTATACGAAGAAGCATTAAAATTTAATATGTCAGTTATCGTAGAAGTACACACTGTAGATGAAGCAAAAAAAGCTTTAAATTTTAAAGATGCTTTGATTGGAATTAATAATAGAAATCTAAAGACACTGAAAACAGATATAAATACAACCTACGATATTCATAATGTGCTGGTTAAGCACGAAGGACCCTTAATTTCTGAAAGTGGTATTAAGACAAAAGAAGAACTTTTAGATTTAAAAGATAAAACTTCTATAAAAACTTTTTTAATTGGTGAATCACTTTTGAAAAATTTGTCAGAAAATTCTATTTTTTCAGTTTTATAGTCAAATAAACCCTAATTTTAATGGATTATTTAACTATTGTTAATTGATAAGAACTTTTATAGAACATTATTTGTACGATATTTGTTCTTATGCTTACAAAAAAACAAAAAAACCTGCTTTTATTTATCAACAAGAGGTTGAGAAGCTCTGGCGTTTCACCTTCTTATGAGGAGATGAAACAATCTCTTAATTTAAAATCCAAGTCTGGAATTCATAGGCTAATTAGTGCTTTGGAAGAGAGAGGGTTTATTAAAAGATTGGCTCATAAAGCAAGAGCTTTAGAAGTTATTAAATTACCAGAAACTGCTTCTGCAAATGACATTTATAATAGTTTCTCCCCCAGTGTAATTAAAGGTGGTTTAGATGAAGTAAATATTAATTCGAACGATATGGAAGTTCCAGTACTTGGAAAAATAGCTGCTGGCACTCCAGTTGAGGCCATACAAAATGAAGTATCTAGAATTCCATTACCAAGTAATTTAGAAAAAAATGGTGACTACTTTGGCTTAAAAGTTCAGGGAGACTCTATGATTGAAGCTGGTATTAATGAAGGTGATACTGTTATTATCAGAAGAACTGATACGGCCGATAATGGCAAAATTGTTGTGGCTTTAATAGATGAACATGAAGCTATGCTAAAGAGAATACGTAAAAAAGGTAAAGTTGTTGCACTTGAAAGTGCAAATAGAAACTACGAAACTAAGATTTTTGGGCCTGACAGAGTTAAGGTTCAAGGTGTTTTAGTATCTTTATATAGAAACTTCTAAAAAAATAGTTTAAACATCACAGATGTCAAAAGTAGCAACACGTTTTGCTCCCTCTCCTACTGGAGCTCTTCATATTGGTGGTGTAAGAACAGCTTTATTCAGTTGGTTATATTCTAAGCACCATAAAGGAACATTTCACCTAAGAATTGAAGATACTGATAAAGAAAGATCTAAGGATGAACACAAAGATCAGATTATAAAATCATTAAAATGGATTGGCATAGAACATGATGGCGAGGAATATATTCAATCAACAAAAATTGATGATCATATAAAAATAGCAAATGAATTACTTAAAAGAGGTAGTGCTTATAAATGCTATTGTTCAAGTGAAGAAATTGAAGAGCAAAAAAAAAGAGCTAGACAAAAAAAACTTCCCTATATTTATAATAGAAAATGGAGAGATGTTCCAGAGACAGAAGCCCCGAAAGATATAAAACCTGTAGTTAGATTTAAAAGTAAAATTAAAGATTCTTCAATCTTAAAAGATATGGTTCAAGGTGATGTTGAAATAGAAAATAATACTATTGAAGATTTTATAATTTTAAGAAATGATGGCACTCCTACTTACAATTTATCTGCAACAGTTGATGATCATCAAATGGGAATGACACACATCATTAGAGGGGATGATCACAANATAAATACATTCAAACAGGTGCAAATATATATTGCNATGAATTGGGAGCTACCTCAGTTTGCACATATACCTCTAATACATACTATAGAAGGCAAAAAATTATCAAAAAGAGATAATGCCTCAACATTAGATGATTATTCTAAAATTGGTATTATGCCAGATGCATTAAGAAATTATTTACTAAGATTGGGTTGGTCATTTGAAGATAAAGAGATTTTTACTTTAGAAGAAAGTATTAAGCACTTTAATTTAGAAGGTATAGGTAAATCTCCTTCAAAATTAGATATAAGCCGTATTTTATCAATGAATGAATATTATATTAAAAATATGGATGAAAATGAACTCTATAAACATCTGGTAGAATATTGCGAAATTTATAAGGAAAAAATAAATCATGAAAAAGAAGTAAAAATTAAACAATCATTATCTTTTCTTAAAAACAAAGCAAAAACACTGGAAGATATTTATAATAACGCAAAATATATAATTTTAAATGAAGTAAATTTTAAAGATGAAGATTTAAAATTAATAGATGATAAAGCAAAAAAAATAATAACTGAATTTAAAAATAAACTTACAAATATAAATACTTTGAATAAAGAAACTTTAGAACCGATAGTTAATGAATTGATAAAAAAATATGAAACAAACTTTAAAGGGGTTGGTCAACCAATAAGAGTTGCATTAACAGGATCTAAATTTGGACCAGGTTTATATGATATAGTCATTTCTTTGGGCAATGAAGAAGTGGNGAGAAGATTAAGCAGTAAGATAATTGCTTAAAATTGTTGCGGCNTCTTTTGAAGAAGATGTTTTTGATTTAATTCCTTCTAAAGTTTTACTGCAATCATTTAATTGTTTTTTAATTAATTCAGGTTTTTTTAAAAAATATATAACTGTTTTATAAATTTCATCAGCATTACATTCATTTTGTAATAGTTCAGGAATAATTTCTTTGTCATTAATAATGTTAATTATATTTGCAAATTTTATATTTACTAATGATTTAAAAATCATAAAATTTATAAAACTTAGTTTATAAATAATTATTGATGGTATATTAGCGCTTGAAATCTGCAGTGATACCGTGCCTGATTTAGAGACTGCAAAAATTGAATTAGATAAAATTTGCGATTTAATAGTTTCATCAGACACAACATCTACATTATTTACATCAGTTTTTTTTACTTGATTGATAATAAATTCTTTATTTTCATCTGTTGCATGAAAAACAAAAGAATAAAAATTTTCTTTTTTATTCATAAGTTTAATAAAATCTAACAAAATAGGCAAAAGTACTTTGGTTTCTGAGTTTCTACTACCGGGAAATATTGATATGATTTTCTTATCTTTAGATATTAAATCATTTAAAACAGTTTTAACATTTTCATTTTTTTCAATTAATGGATGACCTACAAAAGTATTTTTAATATTTTCTTCGTCAAAGTACTTTTTTTCAAAATTAAAAAGTAAAAGCATGTGATCAATAAATTTCTTTATTTTTTTAACACGGTTTTTTCGCCAAATCCAAACTTGTGGGGCAACATAATGAACTGTCTTTATATTATTGTTGATATTTTTAACTCTTTCAGCAACTCTAAGTGTAAAATCTGGGCTATCTACACTAAATAAAATATCAGGATTAAATTTTATAATTTCATGAACAGCAATATTAATTTTATTTCTGATCTTAAAAATATTCAATAATACACTTGTAAAACCAAGATATGTAATGTCCTTAAGGTCAAATATTGATTTAATTCCTAATTTTTTAATATTTGTTCCACCTACTGACAAATATTCAATATCAGGATTTTGTATTTTAAGCTTTGAAATAACAGTTGAAGCTAATTTATCACCTGAAGGCTCGCCTGTTAAAACAAAAATTTTTTTCATATAACATTAATGAATATCTTATTATTATTAGCAAATCTTATGCATTTAGCTTTATCTAAAAAAATATTTTTTTTAGATTTTAAAACCACACCTTTTAGACCATATTTTTTACAATCTTTTAAAGTATGAAGTCCAATTGTTGGTAAATCCATTCTAAGGTCTTGTTTTTTCTTTGGTAGTTTAATCAAAATTCCATCTGTTTTTTTCTTTAATTTTGACATCATATTCTTTGTTCCTTGATCATCTTCAGTAGCTAAAATCTTATTATTATTTACAATTATTGCCTGGATATGATCTAGACTATTTAAGTTATTAAAGTATGAAATACCTTTTTTAATTGACTGAATGTCTTTTTGAGTAGGTTTTGATATTGTATAATTTCCTGTTTTAACAGCCAATTCTGGATTAAAAAAAATTGAGCTAATAACCTTAATTCCCTCCTTATTCAAAATATTTATAATTGATTTAATAATTGCAGCATCACCTAATTTTGCAGCCCTAATAACACCTGGCATATAATAAATACCTTTAAGATCTAATCTGAGTGTAGAAAAATTTGGTTTAGATATTTTGCCAGCAAATAAAACTTTTTTTGATTTTTTTTGTTTAATTAAATTAATAATTTTTCCAAATTTACCTATACTTATTCTATAAGAATTTTTATCTTTTTTAAATTTATTATTTAATGAAAAATCAATTATAAAGTATTTCTTATTTAATATCTTTATTTTTTTAAGAATAGTTTCTGAAAAATCAGTATCACCTAAAAATAAACCAATCATTTTATTTTAAAAAAGGTGTACAAATAGGTCTTTTTTTATCTTTTTCTAAAAAAGCGACCATTTCAGAAACTAATTCATTTTCTTTAAATTTATCATTTAAATTATTGAGATTTTCAGTCAAATTTTCATTTTTAAATATTTCTTTATAAGCTTCATTCATGATTATTATTTCTTTATTGGGGATATTCATTCTTCTTAAGCCTATTAAATTTAAGCCATGTAGAATACTTCTGTTACCATGAGCTATTCCGTATGGGATAACATCTCTAACAACTCCACACATTCCACCTATCATTGCTGATTTTCCAATTCTAGTGAACTGCTGTACAGCAGAATTGCCTCCAATTATAACGTTACTCCCTAAATGTACATGGCCACCAATTGCAGCATTATTTGCTAAAACAACATTGTCATCAACCATACAATCATGTGCAATATGAGATGAAACCATAAATAAACAATTATTACCAATTTTTGTTAATCCACCCCCTCCTTTTGTGCCTGGATTAATAGTTACAAATTCTCTAATTTTATTTCTATCCCCTATTTCTAATTTAGTTTGTTCACCTTCAAATTTTAAATCTTGTGGGTCATTTCCAATAGATACAAATGGATAAATATTATTTTCTTTTCCAATTATAGTATTGCCAACAATGCTTGCGTGAGATTGAATAACAGAATTTTCTCCTATTTCTACATTGGCTCCTATTACGGTATAGGGTCCAATATTTACATTTGAATGAATTTTAGCTTTAGCGTCAATAATAGCTGTTTTGTGTATCATCTATTTTCCCTCAAAAAGTCTCTAATATTCTTAGCTGGATAACCCATTACTTTGGTGTTATCGGGAATATCTTTTAATACACCACTACCACCAGCAATTTCAACATTATTACCTATTTTTAAATGACCAGAAATGCCTGCTTGTCCACCAATTCTAATATTGTTTCCAAGTATAGAACTACCCGCAATACCTACTTGTCCAGCTATAATAGAATTTTCTCCTATTTTGACATTGTGAGCAATATGAATTTGATTATCTAAAAATGTGTTTTTACCAATTACGGTATTAGACATAGAGCCTCTATCTATTGTGTTTCCACAACCAATTTCACAATTATCTTCAATGATTACAGCACCAATATGAGGATATCTTAAATTGTTATCCTTAATTGGAAAAAAGCCAAAACCATGTTTACCAATAATACAATTATCTAAAATATTTACAGAATTTTTTATTACCGTATTTCTTATTATAACATTAGACCCAATTGAACAATTGTTACCTATAGAAACACTATGTTCAATAATAGTATTATGACCTATCGAACAATTGTTACCAATTGAAACATTGTTGCCAATTAGAACGTTTTTCCCAAATTGAACATTATTTGAAAATTTTGTTTCGTTAATGTCTAACACAGAGTCATCAAAATTATCATTTATTGAACTTGGATAAAATTTTGAAGTAATTTTTGACATTGAAACTAAAACATTTTTAACAATTAATGGTTTGCAGTTTTTAGGTAAATAATCTTTTAAATTATTAGATGTTATACAAAAAGATGCTTTAGTATTTTTGGCAAAATTTATATATTTGGTTGAATGAAAAAATGTAACATCATTCTCCTCGGCTGTGTATAAATCTTTAATATCTCTAATTTCATTATTATTATTAGATCCTTTTATTTCCAAAATATCACAGACATAAGCTTCTGTTAAAGGACCACAATTTTTAAAAAAAGGAATAGACATAATTGCTTTTATCAAAGCGTATTAATCTCTGTTATCAATATTTATTGCTAATTATTTCTTATCTACAATAGTTGCTGACCATATGGCATCAGCCATTTTTTTGTCATNAACAAATGCTTCACCTTTATATTTCCAAACTCTACCATGTGATCTTATAGCTTCAATTTTGAGGATAAGTTTACAATCAGGTAAAACAGGGTTTCTAAATCTAGCTTTTTCAACACCCATTAAAAAAACTAATTTGTTTTCATAAGTTGATTTGTCTATGCCATGAGCAGTTAGTGCGGCAGCCGCTTGCCCGAATGACTCTACAATTAAAACACCCGGCATAACAGGTTGTCCTGGAAAATGACCTTGAACAAAAAAACTATCTTTCTTTACATTGACTACAGCAGTTGCAGAAAATAACTTCTTAATGTCATAGAGTTCATCAATTAAAAGCATCGGCTCTCTATGAGGTAAAAGATTTATAATTTGATCTTTATTAAGCTTATCCATTATTCTTTAAATTCATTGTTAATTTCAACTAAAACACTTTTGGTTATATCAGAAGATACCTTGCCAATAAATATATTGTTTTTATTTAATACTATGTCAATAGAATTTTGAGACATGTAATCTTGTATTTTAATATTAAATTTTGCTAAAACATTATTTAACTCTTCAACTTTTAAATTATTAAAATCCTTCACCATATTATCTTTTTTAACTTTAAAATCATTAATTTGTAATCTTAAATTATTAATTTCTTTTTCAAACTCCTCTTTGGAAATTATATTTTTTTTTTGCAATAATATATTTTCTTTATCTTTTAATATCTGTTCATTGTCCTTAAGAATTTTGACATTTTTAGTATTTAAATTTTCTAGTTTTTTAAGAGATAATTTGCCAATATTTGAATTTTTCATTAAGAAATCAATATCAATAAAAACTATTTTATTTTCGGCAAATGAATATGAAGGTAGTAAAATAATTAAAACAAAAATAAAATATTTAAGATTTTTCATTAAAAAGTTGTTCCAATATTAAATCTAAATGACTCTGTAACATCAGACTTATGTTTAGATAAAGGTTCTGTTAATGAAAAAGTCAATGGTCCGATTGGCGTAAACCAATCAATCGCTACTCCAACAGAACTTCTAATTTTACTAGCATCATCCAAGGAAGAGTCATAATCAATCCCCCAAACATTTGCTGCATCTAAAAATATAGAAAAATCAATATTTTGGGAGTTAGGCAAAAGTTTTGGTAGTGTAGAGGCGATATTGAATGCAGTAATATAATTACCACCAACAAAATCATCCCCATCTTTGGGTCCAACTTTTCCAGCCTGAAAACCTTTTAATTTTGAACTTGGTACTGATAATCTTTCGGATAATTTAATATCATTACCAGTGAGTGATTTAGCACTTTTAAAATATAAAGACATGGATGAAATATTGTTTTCATAGAGTTCAGTAAAAATTTTATAATTATAAGTATTTGTTAAAGTATTAGTTTTACTAATTAATGGTAAATCAAGATAATATGTAGATCTAAATCCGTCTGTTGTTTTAAATTTTTGATTTCTTTTATCATAATCAAAATTAAATTTTAAAAATGAGTCCCAATAATCACCCTCTTGTTTTTTTTGTGTAGCAGATGCGGTTGAATCTGTTTCAATTTTTTCATAATATGAACTGGTAGACAGCCCTAAATTAAAGTCTTTTAAGTATTCAAATTTTGTACCAATTTCTAAGCCCTGTTTATTAGTTTTGTATCCAAAATTTTTGGTATTATCGGTTTCTTGAGCTTCTATGGTAGCATAGACAGATTTATCAGAATTTTTATAATTAGGATTAGATACACTGAAAAGACCTTTAAAAGAGTCTGGGCTAATTTTACCATTAGCATCTAATGAAATTCCCTTACCTAAATAATTATTTTCTTTAACACCAAACATAAAAGAACTTTCACCAGTTCCAAGTCCTGCACCAGCCATAATTTCACCTGTTGCTTTTTCTTCTACATTAATGTTAATTATCTTAGAGTTTTTTTCATCACCATCTAAAACCTCAGACTTAACTGTTTTAAAAAAATTTAGACTTTTTAAATTATTTATTGAACTATTTTGTAAAATTTCATTGTATGGATCACCTTCATCTATTTCAAGTTGATTACGAATGACACTTTCACGAGTAATATTATTTCCAAATATATTAATTCTATCAACAAAAAATTTTTCAGTTTCATTAATTCTAAAATTAAGATTTATTTTATTTAAATCAATATTTTCCTCAACAAGCGCACTAATTGATCGGTACTCTTCATTGATTGTAATTGCATCTATTTCATCAAGAATATCTTCTACTGTATTAATTGAATAAGGTTTACCTTTTATTTTTTTGAACAACTTATTTAATTTAGCAAAATTTTCTTTTTGAAAATCATCAGGTAAGACAATTGATAAATCGTTAAAAAAAAATTTTTCTTTAGCGTTAATATTATAGGTTAGCTCAAATTCATTATCAGAAATCAATTTTGCATAAGATGAATTTATCTCAACATCAAAATATCCTCTATTAAGGTAAAACCCTTTTAAAAGTTTTTCATCATATGAAATTAAATTTTCATTTAAATATTTTTTACCAGATATAATTTTCCAAAATTTATGCTCTTCACTAATAATGATATTTCTTAATTTTCTATCTTTATAAATTTTATCTCCAACAAATGAGATTTTTTTAATTTTAGCTTTTTCACCAAGNTTAATTTTATAAACAATATTTACTCTATTCTCCCCAGAGTCTTCAAGATATGTTTCAATTTTTGGAAAGTAATAACCTAGGTTTCTAAGAGTAGTAAAGATTTTTTTTTTGTCTTCTTTCAGTAAAATTTCATCAAATGATGCTCTTTGTTTTAACTTTAAATTTTTTGTAATTTCAGTTTTAATTTTCTTAGCTTTAATACCCTCAAAAGTTATATTCTCAATTATTGGTAATTCTTTTACCGTTATTATTAAAATGTTATCAACTAGATTTACTGAGATATTTTCAAAAAAATTTGAGTTATATAAGTTTTTTAAAATTGAATTGAGTTTAAAACTATCAATATTTTCATTGGGAGAAACATTTGAAAACATAATTATTGTTTCTTTTGAAATTCTTTCATTACCTTTTACTTCAATTTTATTGATAATTTTGGCTACAACATTGTTCTGATAAATAAGAAAAATAAATAATGTGTAGAATAAAAATGAATAAAATTTTTTGAACATTTTAAATTATATACCTTTTGAATTTATTTTAATACGCACATAATTATTTAATTTAATTATTTCATTAATATTTTTCGGCGAAATAGTCTTGTATTTTGTAAATTCTTTTATTTTTAAAAAACTGATAAGTTTCTTGCTAATATCAGTAAATTTTATTTTTTTTTCTAGAAAAAGTTTTACAAACTCATCATTAGCTGAAACTAAAATTGTTTCAAATAAGGAATTTTTTTCAGGTAAATTTTTAAGAATTTTAACAGAAGGATATTTATTTTTATTTATATTTTCTAATTCAAGACTATTAAGTTTTTTAATATCAATATTATTTGTATTTATATTATTAGTATTATCGTTATATAGAGTGTTAAATATGGGTATTTTCATATCTGTTTCATGAGCTATAATCTTAATCATACCATTCGAAAATTTTATTAACGCATGCACATAAGAAGATGGATGTATTAAAATTGAAAGATTATTATAACTTATATTAAAAATTTTTTTTGCTTCAATAATTTCAAATACTTTATTCATCATAGTCGCTGAGTCTATTGAGATTTTTTTGCCCATTTTCCAATTGGGATGTTTCAATGCGTCAGAAATATTAATATTTTTAAATTTATTTAATGGTAATNTAAAAAAAGGACCACCNGAAGCTGTAAGAACAATTTTATCAATATTTTTTATATTATCATTGGTTGCAAACCAAATTGAAAAATGTTCAGAGTCAACAGGTATAAATTTTGTTTTATATTTTTTTAGTTCTTTTGCTAATAAATTCCAGCCACAAATAATACTTTCTTTATTTGCTATCGCAATAATTTTTGTGTGTTTTATTATATTTAGTGTAGGTGACAATCCATCCAAACCTATAATTGCAGACATAGTGTAGTCTATTTTAGATTTAAATATTTTATCAAAATGATTAAACGAATTAAAAATTTTTAGTTTCTTATTATTATTTTTTCTAATTGCCACTTGATAAGATTTATTGTCTATAATAATTATATTTTTCACTTTAAGTTTATTAGCTTGTCTTAAAATTTCTTGATAATTTTTATATGTTGTAAGTAGTATTAAATTAAATTCAGAACTATTTTTTTCAATTATCTTTATTAGATTTTTTCCAATTGAACCCGTAGAACCAAGTATAGCAATTTTTTTTTTCATTAAAAAAACAATTTATCCATAATGAATGCGGCAGGTAAAACAAAGATAGCACCATCTATTCTGTCCAATAGACCTCCATGGCCAGGTAAAATTGAGCCTGTATCTTTAACTTTAGCTCTTCTTTTAAAATAGGAAATAAATAAATCTCCAGATTGACAAACTAAAGAAAGAAATAAACTTAAAAAGATTATCTGCAATATATTAGAAGGGTAAAAGTCTAAGTTTTTTGTGTAATGAAAAATTAGAAAATAAATAATCAGTGGAAACAATGAAAACAAAAAAGACCCTATACTACCAGCAACTGTTTTATTTGGACTGATTTTAGTTAATTTTCTACCCCCTACTAATTTGCCAATGAAATAACCTCCAGAATCTGAAAATATACAAATTAGTATAATAAAAACAATTCCGCCAGGAGGGTAACTATAAATATTATAGCCAATATATATAAATATTACAAAATATAGACTGCTAAAGAAATTGAGTGTGTAAATTAATTTTTTTTTTCTTTTAAATATTTTTTTTAGTAGATTGTTAAATTCATGTAATGAAATTACTGAAACAAATATTAATAAAATCAACCATAAAAATTTATTAATAAAAAGACTTACAGACAGAAGTATTAACAATAACAATGAAGTCAAAATTCTTTTAAATAAATTATTATTCATTAAATATTTCCAAAGTTTCTTTTTATAGTTTTATATTTTTTAATAATTTTAATAAAATCTTTTTCAGTAAAATCAGGCCAAAGTTTTTTTTCAAAAAAAATTTCTGTGTATGCTAGTTGCCATAATAAAAAATTACTAAGTCTTTTTGTATCTCCAGTTCTTATAAGTATATCTGGATTTGGTATATCTTTAGTATAAAGACTTTTAGAAATATTTTTTTCATTTATTAGTTTTTTATTCTTAATTAACATTCTAATTCCATCCACTAATTCGCTTTTAGAACCATAATTTAGAGCAAGATTAATTTGGAGTTTTTTATTTTTAAAAGTTGCGGCTTGAGATTTTTTAAGAAGTTTGTTTAATTTTGAAGATACGGGAATTTTTTTTCCAATAATCTTTAATCTAATGTTTTGTTTATTTAAATCTGGTAACTTTTCAATTAAAAACTTTTCTAGTAAATTAAATAAATAAGTAATTTCTAAATTTGGCCTTTTCCAATTTTCTGTAGAAAATGCAAATAAAGTTAAATATTTAATTTGGTTTTTTAAAGATTGTTTTATAATTCGTTCTACAGCAACTAAGCCCTCTTTATGACCTAAATTTCTTGAATTTTTATTATTGAGTCCCCACCTACCGTTGCCATCCATAATTATGGCCACATGATTTAATGGGTTCATTTTATATCGTCATTATTTCTTTTTCTTTTAAAGAAACCTTTTCATCTACTATCTTAATATGCTCATCTGTAATAGTTTGAACATTTTTTTCAGCAGATTTTTCTTCATCTTCACCTATGTCTTTAGATTTTAAAAGTTTTTTTAATTCTTCATTGCCATCTCTTCTAATATTTCTAATTGAAACTTTACATTTTTCACCAATTGATTTTATAAGTTTTTTTAATTCTGTTCTGCGTTCTTCATTAAGCTCTGGAACAGGCAATCTTATTAATTGTCCATCAATTTGTGGATTTAAACCAAGTTCAGATTTTTTTATAGCAGCATCAACTAAAGGCACATTACTAGCATCCCAAACTTGAATATTTATCATTCTTGGTTCAGGGGTTGTTATGCTACCAACTTGATTTACTGGCATTTGCTGGCCATAAACATCTACTTTAACTAAATCAAGCATTGCTGCATTTGCTCTTCCAGTTCTTAAAGAAGATAATTCCTTGGAAAAAACCTCAATGGCTTTATCCATCTTGAGGCTGTATGATTTTTCATCAAACATTTATTCTCCTATCTTTATTCTATAAAACTCTTTTACTTTTAAATCAGCTATTGAAAGTTCTTTTAATACATCTTGAACTTTTTTTTTGGGTTCCATTACCCATGCTTGAGACAATAGAGCATTTTCTTCTTTAAACTTATTCATTTTACCCATGCTAATTTTTTTTGCAATATCCTCTGGTTTGCCTGAATTTTTCAGCTCTTCTGTAACAAGCTCTTGCTCTTTATCAATTATAGATTGATCTATTAAGTCAGATTCTAAAGCTAATGGATTTGAGGCAGCAATATGCATTGACAATTGTTTTGCAAATGTTTTGACTGTGTCCGATTTATCATTTGTTTCCAATGAAACGATGACAGCTAATTTTGATATATTATCCTTTACAACTGTATGAAGATAATGATTGTTAACTGTTCCAGCATTTTCTATTGTCTTAACCTTACCAATTGTTATTTTTTCACCGATTTTTGCTATTAAAGCTACAACATTGTTTTCAACAGTTTCTCCATTATTCATTTTAGAACTTTTCAACTCTTCTAAGTTTGAATTTTTTTCATTATTCAATTCACTAAGCTCTTTAACAAAATTTGTGAAGTCTTCATTTTTAGCAACAAAGTCTGTTTCACAATTAACCTCTATAACCGATGTTTTATTTTCATTTCCACTTACAGCAACAACACCCTCTTTGGCATCTCTTGACATTTTTTTGGATGCTTTAGAAATTCCTTTTACTCTTAATATTTCAATAGCTTTATCAATGTCACCACCAGACTCTTTTATGGCTAGATTACAATCTTTAAAGCCAGCTCCAGTAGCCTCTCTTAATTTTTTAACATTTTCAATATCACTCATATTAATTCAATGTCTCCTTTTTTTCTGTAGAAAATTTTTTTTCTAATTTTTCTCTATCTAGTTCTTGACCCGTTTTGCCTTGATCTTTATCTTTTATTTCTTTAACTGGATCATTTTTAGGCTCAGGAGCTGGTATAGAACTTTTTGCGTTATTTATTGTTTCTTTTATTAAGTTACAGTAAAGATCTATAGATCTTCTCGCATCATCGTTTCCAGGAATTGGAAAATCAATATTATCAGGATTAGAATTACTATCTAAAATAGCTACAATAGGTATACCCAACTTAACAGACTCTGCAATTGCTAAAGACTCATAATTTGTATCAATAATAAACACTAAGTCAGGAGTTTTTTTCATTTCAGCTATTCCACCTAAAGATCTTTCAAGTTTATCTTTTTTTACACTCATTTTTAAAAGTTCTTTTTTTGTAAAACCTCTATTTTCAGCAACTAAATCAGATTCATATTTTTTCATTTTTTTTATTGATCCTGAAATTGTTCCCCAGTTAGTAAGCATGCCACCCAACCATCTATAATTTACAAAATATTGATCTGTTTCTTTTGCGACTTCTGCTATGGCTTCAGACGCTTGTTTTTTTGTAGATACAAATAAAATTTTTCCATTATTTGCAACTGTATTATAAACTTTTTCGAGAGCTACTTTGGTAAGCTCTAAAGTTTGTGTTAAATCTATAATGTGAATTGAATCTCTTTTTCCAAAAATGTATTTTTTCATTTTTGGATTCCATCTTAAGGTTTTATGTCCAAGATGAACACCTGCTTCTAATAATTGTTGTATAGTGATTTCTGGTATTTTCATATTTATTCCCGGTTAAGCCACCACAGTAATTTCCAATTAAGGACCGGAGGTATAAAACCAACAACTGTGTGCGTGTTA
>JGI20156J14371_10000912_pt1 | contig 25130 bp, 26 predicted proteins | sample COG_06_FD_14371 | JGI IMG/M metagenome (IMG submission 14371)
ACTTCCATTGATAAACAATGATGCAAATAAAGCCATTCAGGATGCAACAAAAATCATAGAAAGTTTTTCGGATATATATGAAAAGTTCTGGCTGAAGGAAATGCGCAGAAAATTTGGTTTTAAAACAAAACAAGAAGATGATGCAGAATTATTTGATAGTTTTTTTGAAACTATGGCGGATAACCAAGTCGATTTCACTCAATCATTTCGTGCACTAGCTGATGTCTCAGAAGGCAATCTCGATAGTTTACGCAATCTTTATTTAGATACAAAACTTTTAGATACTTGGATAAATAAATTTAAGAAACGTAGCTTGTTGGAGGTGGGGTTGGCAAAAAATATCCGTAAAGAAAATCCTATATTCATTCCAAGAAATCATTTAGTAGAAGCAGCTTTAAGCGCAGCAGAATTAGAGGATGATTATTCACAATTTGAAGAACTACTAAACATAGTTACGAACCCCTACACTCAACGACCAGGTAAAGAAATATATTCAAATCCACCAATTATGATAAACTCCAACTATAAAACTTTTTGTGGAACTTAGTAGTTTACGCTCAGAAAACTTTGAATTGTTTAGCCCCAAGGATATTAACAATATGAATTTTGATAAAAAAATAAATCGTATCAATACACATTCAAGTAAATGGGATATGATGGAAGAAATTTACGGAGTTGCTCCCAAAACGGGTACACCAATGTGGGTCGCGGATATGGATTTTGAACCACCCATTGAAGTTAGCAATGCATTATCATTAATGTCTAAACAGGGTGTTTATGGTTATTATGGGGATGATAAAAGCTATCGCGAATCCATTATTGGTTGGATGAAAAGACGCCATAATTGGGATGTAAACCCAGATCACATTTTTTCCACTCACGGGCTCGTAAATGGTACAGCTTTATGTATTCAATCCTTTACAGAAGCTGGTGACGGTATAGTTTTATTTACACCAGTTTATCATGCTTTTTCCAAAGTAATAAATGCAGCCAATCGCAAATTGATCGAGTGCGAACTTGAAATAAATGATGGGCGTTATGAAATGAATTTTGATAAGTATGACGCTCAGATGGATGGTAGTGCAAAAATGGTTATACTGTGTTCACCCCATAATCCAGGTGGGCGCATATGGTCTATTGATGAACTCAAACAAGTAGCCGCATTTGCAGAAAAACATAATTTAATTTTAATATCTGATGAAATACATCATGATATAACTTTTGGCTCTAAACATACAGTAATGCAAATTGCAGCTCCTGAAATATCAGAACGATTGGTTATGATGACTGCAGCTACTAAAACTTTCAACATTGCAGGATGCCATACGGGAAATGTAATAATAGTTGATAATAAACTACGCGCAAAATTCGCAAAAACAATGAAGGCAACAGGAACTTCACCTAATTCATTTGGTTTATATATGGCGGAAGCTGCCTATAAATATGGCGACGAATGGGTAGATAAATTATGTGAATATTTAGACGGAAACAGGAAAATACTTGATGCTACAATTGCAAGAATTCCTGGTGTTAAATCTATGGAGCTAGAAGCAACATATTTATCTTGGATAGATTTTTCAGGCACTGGGATGTGTAAAGTTGATTATATTGATCGCGTTCAAAAACAAGCTCAAATAGCTTCAAACCATGGAGATACATTTGGCACTGGTGGGGAAACTTTTTTACGATTTAATTTTGCAACGCAACGTGAAGTACTAATCAAAGCAATGGAACGCCTTGAACATGCGTTCAGTGATTTGCAGTAATGTCTTGGGCGTTGCAATTATCCAGACACTTTGCCATATGTAATATAAGACAAACAAACAAAGAAACTTTTTATGCAAAACTACCTTGAATTTGAGAAACCCCTTGCAGAGATTGAAAGCAAGGCTGCTGAATTACGCTTGATGGCCGAAAAATCTGAAGACGACGTAAACGTGGATGCTGAAGCAAGTGCACTTGATAAAAAAGCACAAAGTATGCTCCAAGAATTGTATAAAAATCTTAATCCATGGCGAAAGTGTCAAGTAGCTCGCCATCAAGATCGCCCACATTGTAAGGATTACATTCAAGAAATTTTTACAGAATATACGCCCCTTCAAGGCGATAGAAACTTTGCTGATGATGCCGCAGTAATGGGTGGTTTAGCACGCTTTGAAGATCAGCCAGTTGTAGTTATTGGGCATGAAAAAGGTTATGATACTACATCTCGGATCAAACGAAATTTTGGAATGGCTCGACCTGAAGGTTATAGAAAAGCAATCAGATTGATGGAAATGGCTGATAAATTTGGGTTACCAATAATCACTTTAGTCGACACACCAGGTGCATACCCAGGAAAAGGTGCCGAAGAACGAGGCCAATCTGAAGCTATAGCAAGATCTACTGAAAAATGTCTACAAGTTCGCGTACCATTAATATCCATCATAACTGGTGAAGGTGGCTCAGGCGGTGCAGTAGCTTTTGCAACTGCTGATAAATTATTAATGTTAGAACATTCCGTATACTCTGTTATTTCTCCAGAAGGATGTGCTTCAATTTTATGGAAAGACTCTGAAAAAATGCGTGAAGCAGCCGAAGCACTTCGCCTTACAGCTCAGGATTTAAAAAAATTAGGTGTTGCTGATAAGGTGATGAAAGAACCTCTTGGTGGTGCACAAAGAGATCACAAAGAAACATACAAAGTGGTAAAAAAAGGTATATCTGATGCCTTAAAAGAGCTCCAATCAAAGAAACCAGACTCATTGTTAAAAGAACGGCGTAAGAAATTCTTGGAATTGGGATCAAAGTCACTCTGATTTTAAATAAATAATATTTTTTTACATTCTACCAAAGCGTTTCTTCCGAACTTTTTGGCCAAGAATGATCATATTTACTACCGTCCACTTCGGCATTAGTCATCTCTTCTAAAATTTGCCCTGCAGTAGGTAAATTTTCAAGTTCCGGCCAACTATCATTTTTCCATATTTCAGATCGACTGAAAGCTTTAGCACATTGNAAATAAATTTCTTGAATTTCGAATAAAATNATTGAACGTGGTTTATTTTTATTTTTTTCAAATGTATCAATCAACTTCTTATCTAATGTAATTTTGGCTGTTCCATTAATACGGATTACAATATTTGCACCCCCAACAATCAACATTAAAGAAGCCCTTGGGTCACACACAATATTCCTTAAACTATCTATACGATTGTTTCCTCTCCAATCAGGTATTAATAGATTTTTTTCATTAAGCTCTCGAACAACATTAGAATTATCTCCCCTTGGACTAGCATCAACACCATTAGGTCCAACTGTTGCCAAGGTGCACAATGAGGATGCTTGAATCCATTTACGATAAGTTGGAGTTATATGATCAGAAACTTTTCTTAATGAAGCAACACTTGGAGAACCATAAATCTTCTCAAGTTCACTTATTGATTTAATAAATTTCATTAATGGTTCATCCTTATTTCAATATAGCTTCCTCCATTAAGGCATTTGAAGCTTTTTCAATATGTTCTTCAATGTATTTTACAAAGCTCTTTGTTTGTAGGTCGCTTGGTACTTCGCCTAAATATTCTAATACTACAGTACCTCGCTTGCGAAGTAAGCTGTGTTTTGGCCAATACATTCCTACATTAGTTGCAGCCAAAATACACCTTCGGTTCATACGTTGACACACCACTGCAGCGCCTACTTTGTAAGGCATAACTTTTCCAGGAGCGACACGAGTTCCTTGAGGATAAATTACAAGTTGCGTATCTTGACCACTTTTTTCTAACCCAGACATCATTTGAGAAACTGCCTTTCCTTTACCACCTCTTTTTACAGGAGCTACTCCAAGTCTTTTCCCATAAAACCCAACAATTGGAAAATAGGTTAGTTCTTGTTTCATTACAAAATTCACGTTTTCTAAATAGTAGGCATGCAATATTACATCAAAAAAACTCTGATGTTTTGATGCGATCACGACATTTCCAGTTGGAACTTCGCCCCTTAATTCAACCTTAAGACCACAAATAATTTTTGCTAAAAATATGACAGATCCAGCAAAGTTTCTTACAACCCAATAAGTTGCCTTACGCGACAAAAGTGACGGTATGGCTCCCAATAATGCAAAAAGCGTCATTGATAAGTACATTGAAAATATAAATACCAAAGACAACAAAAATTGTATAACAACCAACTAGATACCCCCTATAATTAGCCTCATGTGATTGCCAAATTTATAAACAACCTTTATCTTGAAATTCTATATTGGACTATAAAGTAAAGCATATTAGGATAGTAATAATAACCAAAAGAAAATTTCTTAATTTATCTTATAATATGTGATTAAATTAAACAAAACATATTATAGAAACAACAGAGCGCAATATGCTGATAGATTGTCCACATTGTAATGCACAATATGATATTTCTGAAAATATAATTTTAAACGATGGGCATATATTAGAATGCTCAAACTGCTTAGAAATTTGGAAATATACTGCCCCTAACGTTCATGAAAAAACCATTCAAGAGAGCTTTAAATCTAATAAGTCTCAACCTCAGATAACGCCTGACATTCAATCAATACTTCAAGAAGAAGCAACATATGCAAAAAATAGAAAAAATTTAAATAAAAATGGAAGTCGCTCTACTAAAAGACTTAAAATATCGAAAAAAGACATGCAAAAGCTTAACCTTAAAATAGAAGAAAATAATTCTATAACAAAACTTGCTGTAAAAAAAAATAAAGGTAGGCCTTCAAATAAAAACAAAAAATCCTATAAAAATAGTGGTTCAAAAATTATTATTGCAACATTGCTTATAATGCTAAGTACAACAGGAATTTATATTTTATCTCCTATGATATCCAAACATGTACCACAAACTAAAAAACCATTGGAAATTTATAGATTAAAAGTCACAAATATATATACAAACACAAGAAACAGTTACACAAAATTTATTGTTCCAAATGTAAATAAATTATTTAATCTAGAATAGTAAATTTCAATAAAAAAATTTAAAGCCAATCAGGTATAAGATCTCTCTTAATTATGGATTCAACGCTAGGGCGTTTTCTAATTATAGAAAATTGGTCTTCATGAACCAACACTTCCGGTATTAGTGGCCTCGTGTTGTATTCAGAGGCCATAACGGCTCCATATGCACCTGCAGATCTAAATGCAACCATTTCACCATCAGCAACTGAAGTTAGAGTTCTTTTTTTTGCGAATGTATCACCAGTTTCACATACTGGACCAACTACATCATAATCNCTTTTCTTAGACCCCGCATTAGGCTCAAGCACAGGGATAATTTCATGATATGCTTCATACATAGCAGGTCGAATAAGATCATTCATAGCAGCATCGACAATCATAAAATCTCGTCCTTCACCAGACTTATTATAAATAACAGACGAAATCATTAAGCCAGCATTTCCTGCTAATAACCTGCCTGGTTCTATTTCAATTTCACAATCAAGATTACCAACAGTTTCATGAATAACTTTTGCATAATCTTCAGGTGTTGGTGGTGATTGGTTTGAATTTTCATAAGGTATACCCAATCCACCACCTAAATCTAAACGCCTAATATTATGACCATCTTGCCTTAGCGTTTTTGTCAATTCAGCAACTTTCTCATACGCTAACCTAAATGGTTCCAAGTCTGTTAATTGTGAGCCTATATGAACATCAATACCAACAACTTCGATGCCTTCCATTGATGCGGCTAAAGCATAGACCTCTTGTGACTTTGCAATGGGAATACCAAACTTATTTTCAGATTTACCTGTAGCTATTTTAGCGTGTGTTTTTGCATCAACATCTGGGTTCACACGCAATGTTATTGGAGCTATTGCACATAGTGACAGAGCCACTTCATTTAAAACTTTTAATTCTGTTTCGCTTTCGACATTAAATTGGCGAATTCCATTTTTAATTGCTAATGCCATTTCTTCACGAGTTTTTCCAACTCCCGAAAACACAATTCTATCTCCAGGAACGCCTGCTGCTTTAGCTCGTAAATACTCACCGCCCGAAACAACGTCCATTCCAGCACCCAAATCTCCTAAGATCTTTAGTATAGCAATATTTGAGTTTGCTTTCATTGCATAACAAATAAGATGTTTCAATCCGCTTAAAGCTTCATCAAATACCCTAAAGTGCCGCGTTAATGTCGCCTGCGAATAAACATAAAAAGGTGTACCAACTGAAGCTGCGATTTCTGTTATAGCAACATCTTCTGCATGCAAAACGCCATTACGGTATATAAAATGATCCATAGTTACCTACTTAATAGAGCGCGAACGCAAGAATAAATATAGTGGTAAACCACACGAAACACCAATTCCAAAGGTTGCAACAATGCACACTAGTAGAACCCACCAATCTTTACGAGGCACTACCTCTGAAGCTATCCAAATAATTAATACACATGCTGAAATTGTTAAATCCCACATTAAACCACGTGATGCTTCGTTTATAGTCCAAGCAGAAACAATGCCTGCCCATGAATAACCAAATTCATTAAACCATGCTAAAAAATGCATCATGGGTTTAATACCACCCAATATTGCAAAACCTAAATAAATTACTCGCAAGAAAGGCATGATATCTCCTCATCAATAGGCAAAGGGTCACCTTTTATTCCACAAGCATTTAAACTTGAAATTAAAAACAATGCAAAAAGTAACTTATAGATCATGATAAAATCTTCCTCCATCGAGCTATTTGTTTTCGCACTTGTTTAGGTGCTGTCCCACCATAACTTTGGCGGCTTGCCACAGAGTTTTGAACGCCTAGAAAATTAAATACATCAGCATTAATTCTTTCATTTACAATTTGCATATCTGCTAGACTTAAATCGGGGAGATCACATCCTTTCTCCTCTGCTTTTGCGACCAAAGCACCAGTAATGTGATGGGCTTCTCTAAATGGCATCCCTAAATCTCGAACCAACCAATCAGCCAAATCAGTCGCTGTTGAAAATCCTGATGCAGCAGCTGTTTCAAGAGATGCAACATTAGGCTCCATATCTGATATCATTCCAGTCATAGCTGCAAGTGCCAACATAAGGCTATCGGATGCATCAAATACTTGCTCTTTATCTTCTTGCATATCCTTTGAATACGCTAGCGGAAGGCCTTTCATAACCATTAAAAGCCCCACTAATGATCCTGTAATGCGTCCAACTTTAGCCCGAATTAACTCCGCAGCGTCAGGATTTTTTTTCTGAGGCATAATTGATGACCCAGTGCTAAACCTGTCAGATAAAGTTACAAACTTAAACTGTGCAGAAGACCAGATAACTAACTCTTCTGCAAAACGTGATAAATGAGTGGCACAAATTGATGACGCACTTAAAAATTCTAATGCAAAATCACGATCAGAAACTGCATCTAAAGAATTTGCCGAAGGCGCACTAAAACCTAATGCTTGAGCAGTATCATGTCTATCTATTGGGAAGCCAGTACCAGCAAGAGCAGCTGCTCCTAATGGACTTTCATTCATACGAGTTCTAGCATCCAAAAAACGTGAACGATCTCGTGCAAACATTTCAACATATGCCATCATATGATGACCCCAAGTAACAGGTTGTGCTACTTGTAAATGAGTAAAGCCAGGCATAACTGTATCAGCACCTGCATCAGCCTGGTCTATTAATGCTTTCATGAGTTCTGTTAGACCTTCAATTATTGCATCACATTGATCACGTGTCCACAATTTGAAATCTGTCGCAACTTGATCGTTCCTTGAACGCCCTGTATGCAATCGTCCCGCAGGCTCACCAATTATTTCTTTTAAACGGCTTTCAATATTCATGTGAATATCTTCTANAGCTTTTGAGTACTCAAAAGTTCCATTCTCAATTTCTGATAGAATTGTAAGAAGCCCCTCTTTAATGGCTTCAGNATCACTGGCAGTAATTATATTTTGTTTAGCTAACATTGTAGCATGAGCAATTGATCCTGCTATGTCTTGAACTGCCATTCTCTTGTCAAAATCAATAGATGCATTAATTGACTCCATTATGGCATCGGGACCACTAGCAAAACGCCCACCCCACATAGCATTTGATGAATTGTTATCAGACATATAAACTGTACCACTTAAAGGAGCCACATTGTGACCAAAATTAGAATTCTCTGCGCAACGCTTTATACCTTGCTGGCAGTAGGTGCAAATCCTTTGACGGCTAATACACTAAATGTTGATGATCTTTTAAATATTCGTTCAGGTGACATGCGCTTAGTTGCAATACATTCTGAACCAAAAGCTTTTGTTAAAACACCTTTTTTAGATGAGATTGACAATNAATTAGATTTGTCAATTTACAATGGTAAAGTTATACTTTTAAATCTTTGGGCAACATGGTGTGCTCCATGCAGAGCCGAGATGCCATCTCTCGATGCTATAAATAAAGAAATTAATGATGATAAATTTTCAGTTATCACAGTTGCTGTGGGACGTAATTCAATACCTGTTATGAAACAATTTTTTGAAGAGAACAAAATTACATCATTACCACTATATAGAGACCCAAAAATGAAATTAGCTGCATCTTTTGGAGCGCGTGGATTACCAGCTACATTGATTCTAAATCCTGATGGAGAAGAAATTGGAAGAATTCAGCGTGAAGCTGATTGGCACTCAAAGGATGCAAAGAAGTTATTGGATGCTATAATTCAAAGTTATAAATGAGAATTTTACTATAAAATTACATTTATTGTATGATTTACATAGATATTATATTTTGTGGTGCGAGCGGGGGGACTTGAACCCCCACGCCCATACGGACAACAGATTTTAAGTCTGGCGCGTCTACCATTCCGCCACGCTCGCATCACGAGCTCCTTGTGGCGTGAAAAATTAAGTTTGTAAACTCAATTTCGCAAATTTTAGAAAAAATCTTTACCCATTTGGTCTCGAAGGCGCTTTGCCATGCTTGAAGCTATCTCAACACTCTCAGTCACAGAACATATTATTTCATCTTGAAGAACTTCTGATCCATCTGGTCGTATAACTTCACCACGTAAACGCATTTTTTCGCCATCTAATTCTGCAAGACCAGCTATAGGAGTTTGACATGATCCATCCAATCCGGCCAACAAAGTACGTTCAGCCGCTAAACGTAAAGAAGCTGGTTTGTCATTAATTTTTGATAAAATTTCAGCTATTTCGATATCGCCTTTACGTTGTTCAATGCCAATACATCCTTGGGCGATTGCTGGAAGCATGTCTTCAGGTTCAATTGGGTTTGAAATATCCTTACGACCTAAACGATTTAAACCCGCGCAAGCCAAGAAAGTTGCTTCGGCTACACCTTCATCAAGTTTACGTAATCTTGTTTGTACATTGCCCCTAAATTCAACAATCTTTAAATCTGGTCTTTTACTTAATAATTGTGCACGCCGTCGTAAACTTGAAGTGCCTACAGTAGCACCTTTTGGTAATTCACTTATACTTTTATATTTAGTGGAAATGAACGAGTCACGCACATCCTCCCTAGGAAGATAACAATTTAGCATCAATCCTTCAGGACAAATAACTGGCATATCTTTCATTGAGTGTACTGCGATATCGATACCATGATCTAACATCGCATCTTCAATTTCTTTGGTGAATAAGCCCTTACCACCAACTTCGCTTAGAGGCCGATCCTGAATTTTATCTCCACTTGTTTTTATAACTATTATTTTAAAACAATTTTCATCTAATCCAGTTGAACGGATTAACCTCCCCATCGTTTCATGAGCTTGAGCCAAAGCTAACGGAGAACCTCGAGTGCCGATAATTAAAGGGGAAGTTGATGTAAATCTCATACCCTATTGTTAACCTCCTGCGACATTCGCTTCAATGGCAATGATTATACTTTCCTATGTGACATATCCTCGCTAAAACGAATAGATGGAAACAAAAGATAAATTAATTATTCGTGCATTAAATGGTGAAAAGCTCTTAAAGCCACCAGTTTGGATGATGCGTCAAGCAGGCCGTTATTTACCTGAATATAAAGCAACACGGTCTTTAGCTGGTGATTTTTTATCACTTTGTTACAATCCTGAATTGGCAACTGAAGTTACTTTACAACCAATAAGAAAATACAGCTTTGATGCTGCTATATTATTTGCTGACATTTTGCTTGTTCCACAAGCACTTGGAGCTAAGCTGTGGTTTGTCACTGGTGAAGGACCACGATTATCAACCATTACAAGCCAAAATGATTTTGATTTACTTGATGATATAGAGAATATCGATCATGTTCTTTCTCCAATTTATAAAACTGTTAGTAAATTATCATCAGAGCTGCCTGACTCTACAACTTTGATAGGCTTTGCTGGTGCACCTTGGACCGTAGCAACATACATGATTGCAGGGCGCGGTACACCAGATCAAAGACCAGCATTAGATTTGATCAAATCAAATCCTAAAGTTTTTAATTTATTAATAAATAAGATAACACACGCGACAATACATTATTTATCAAAACAAATTGATGCTGGTGCAGAAGTTATAAAAATATTTGATAGTTGGGCTGGATCATTAAAGGGTGAACTATTTGATTTATATTGTATCGAACCATCAAAAATAATTGTTGAAGAAATACGAAAAGTTTATCCAGACATTAAAATAATTGGTTTCCCCCGTGGAGCGACAAATAATGGCTATATTAAATATGCAAATGCAACAGCAGTTGACTGCGTTGCAATTGATAGTTCAGTTGACACTCAATGGGCAGCAAATGAATTACAAAAAATAACTTGTGTACAAGGTAACTTGGATCAGAAACTATTAGTTTCTGGAGGGCAAAGGCTTATTGATGAGACAAAAAGAATTGTAAAAACTTTATCAAATGGACCTCATATATTTAACCTTGGTCACGGAATTACCCCTGATGCAAATCCAGACAATGTAACAAAGATGATAAAAGCCGTAAGAGAATAATTTCAAAAAGGGTTTACCGTGATAGAAAAAAATCAAGGAGCGGAAAACTGGCGTGGTATATTATGGGCAATGCTATCTGTAATAGGCGCATCTGCGATGGCAATATCTGTTCGTGGGGCTTCTTTGGGATTAGATACTAAGCTAATTGTAGGATACCGACTATTTTTTACTTTAATCCTTATTGGAATAATAATTTTAGTTTTTCCAAGATTACGCTCAAAAGTACATTTTAATCAACCACGCGCTCACTTTATTCGTGGAATTTTAATGGCATTTTCAGTACATTTAGGTTTTTATACTTTATCAATTGTACCACTTGCAGCAGCAGCAATTCTTTTTGCTACAGCACCAATATTTGCAACTTTAATTAGCGTAGCTATGGGTCGAGAAACCATTGGCATACGCCGTACTTTAGCTATTTTAGTAGGCTTTATTGGAACTATTATAGTTATGCGCCCATCTTCTGAGATGATAGACACTAATATGATTTATGGTATTGGATCATCAATATTTTTTAGCTTTTCATTAGTTATGTCAAGAAATCTTGCTAGAACTGATGGCCCATTAAGCACATTAATTTCAACTAGTGCTATTGGCCTAATAGTTACAATCCCATTAGCTGCTCCAGTGTTCGAAATTACTACAGATGCAAATATATTACTTTGGACCTTGGTTTTAATCATATTCGGTATTTTACGCCAATTTTCGGATATTCAAGCGTATAATTATGCACAAGCAGCTGTGATTGCTCCTATTTCATATTTTCGCGTAATTCTTATTGGCCTAATGGCTTATCTGTTCTTTGATGAATTACCAGTTATTACTACATATATTGGCGCAACAATAATAATTGCAGCAACCATCTACATCACCAATCGCGAACGATTAGCAAGAAAGTTAAACTGATTTTCTTGCATTCAAAGCTGCAGAAATAGTACCGTCATCTAAATAATCAAGTTCACCACCAATTGGAACTCCCTGAGCTAATGAAGTAACAGCAACATCCATTTCATCTAATTGATCTGCGATATAATGTGCAGTTGTTTGGCCATCAACAGTTGCATTTAATGCTAAAATTATTTCGTTAATATTTTCACCTTTAACGCGTTTTACAAGATGGGGAATACGTAACTCATCAGGACCAACACCATCTAACGCAGATAGATTGCCACCCAAGACATGGTATCTCCCTTTAAAAACATTCGATCTCTCCATTGCCCACAAATCAGATACATCTTCAACTACGCAAATCTGTCCATTACCACGTTTGGAGTTCAAACAGATTTCACAAATATCCTTTGTATCAATATTTCCACAACTCAAACATTCTCTAGCTGTTTGAGCAACATTATATAATGCATCAGATAAAGGAGATAATAAAATATCTCGCTTTTTAATTAAATGAAGTACTGCTCTTCTTGCAGATCTAGGGCCAAGACCAGGAAGTTTAGCCATCAACGCAATCAATATATCAATGTCCTGATTGTTAGACATTCAGAAAGGTAACTTCATACCAGCAGGTAAATTTAAACCTTCAGTTATTTTCCCCATTTCAGCTTTGGCCTTAATATCGGCTTTATCTTTTCCGTCTTGTATTGCTGCTATAATTAAATCTTCAACAATCTCTTTATCATCAGGGCTAAAGATAGATTTATCAATATTTAATGCCTTAACTTCACCCTTGCCGTTTACTCTACATGTAACCAGCCCAGCTCCAGCCTCACCATCCACTTCAATTTCTGAAACTTTTGCTTGAGCTTCTTCAACTTTGGATTGCATTTCTTTTGCTTTGGCCATCATTCCAGCCATATCTCCTAAACCCTTTAACACCCATTTTCTCCTTTAATTATCCTCAAACGGATCCCAATTATCGCCCTCTTCTGGAACTTCTTGTAATATTTGCTCATCAATATTCATATCATTTATTGAATTAACATTTCTAATTTCAGAATTTGGAAACGCTAATAATGTTGCTTTAACTAAAGGATGCGAAGACACTTTAGCATGCAAGTCATCCTTGGCTTCCAATTTTTGTTCTGCAATAGTAGCTCCACCACCTTCATTTACCAAAGTTATTGCCCAACGGGATTTAGTCCAATCTTGCAATTTTTGACCTAATCTTTGAGCTAAGTCTTTTGGGGACTCTTTGGTTGGTTCAAACTCCAACCTACCAGGTAAATACTTTACAACTCGAACATATGTTTCAACGTCGTAGAGAAGCTTCATATCACGATGTGATCGAATTAATTCTAGAACTTGATTAAATTCACTATATTTATGTAATGGATCTTCTTCCTGAGGTCGCGGAACGACAACACCAATAGTTCCATCATTAGATAATTTAGCACCAGATGAAGTAGGAGATATTTGGATATTTTTCTGTTGAGGTACTTCATTCTCAGAATTACTAGCAACTGAAGGTCCATTTATAACAGAAACAGGCGGATTTGGATCATTTTGTATTTTTTTAATGAGCTCTTCTGGGCTAGGCAAATCAGCTACGTGAGTTAACCGAATGATAGCCATTTCAGCTGCCATCATTGCATTAGGCGCTGATGAAACTTCTTCAATCGCCTTTAGTAACATTTGCCACATTCGTGTCATAGCTCGCATTGGCAAATCAGATGCTGCAGCTTTACCACGTTCTCGTTCATCTGGTGAGACGGTAGGATCATCTACTGTTTGAGGGGAAATCTTAATTACTGAAATCCAGTGTGTGATCTCAGCCAAATCACGTAAAATAGCCAAAGGATCAGCTCCATCAGCATATTGGCCAGAAAGCTCTTGAAGCGCTTTATCTGCTTGCCCTCGCATTATCATATCAAATAAGTCTAAAACACGGCCACGATCTGCCAATCCAAGCATCGCCCTTACTTGTTCTGCATTAGTTTCTCCATTACCATGAGCAATAGCTTGATCTAACAATGAAATTGCATCTCTAGCAGAACCTTCACTACCACGTGTAATCAATGCAAGCGCATCTTGCGAAATTTTTGCATTCTCAAATTCAGAAATTTTTTCCAATAATGCCATCATATCATCTGGTTCAATCCGTCGTAAATCAAACCTTTGACATCGAGATAATACTGTCACAGGAATCTTTCGGATCTCAGTGGTAGCAAAAATAAATTTTACATGCGCAGGCGGCTCTTCAAGGGTTTTTAATAACGCATTAAAAGCACTAGTCGATAGCATGTGCACTTCATCAATAATATAAATTTTATAACGAGCAGATGCGGCCGAATAATGCACNCTATCAATGATTTCACGAATATCGCCAACACCAGTTCTGCTAGCTGCATCCATTTCCATCACATCTACATGTCTACCTTGAATTATTGAAATGCAATGTTCACATTCACCACATGGCTCTGTTGTGGGGCCGCCTTTACCATCAGCTCCTATACAATTCATTCCTTTTGCAATAATTCGCGCAGTTGTAGTTTTACCTGTTCCCCTTATTCCTGTCATTACAAATGCATGAGCTATTCTATCAGCTTCAAAAGCATTCTTTAATGTTCGTACCATGGCATCTTGACCAACCATATCAGAAAAGGTTTCTGGGCGGTATTTACGTGCTAAAACTTGGTATGATGTTTTTTCAGTTTCTGGAATATCGCTCATTGGCTCCACGGCTTCATAATAATATTCATAACGTAAAGCTTGCGATGCACCACGGCAAGTCTCTGATTGTAAACAAACACATTATTTATATGTTTTTTTATATATTTTCATAGAATTATTAATTTAGTGAAAGGTGAGAGGTTGGACAGCGACCCAAACGGGACTCGTTGCGGCTGCTTCCTTCCGGACCTGACCGGGTTGGCGAGGCGCTTACCCGCGCCAACCTCTCGACGATGGATATAAAGCGTTATATAAGCGGCATCAAGTGCTGAGAGTACACAAAGGTAAACTATGTTAGATTTAACAGAATTAAGTTTTTATGGCTCAGAATTCGATAGAGCAGCGCATTTACGATCAAAAATAAATGATTCACAAATAGAATCAAACTCAAAGAATTTAATTGTTTGGCGTGGAAAAATTCTGATTGATCAAAATAATTTTAACCTCGTTTATTTAAAATCAAATCATCCAATCATCAGTCATTCGAAGATTTCACCAATTTTTTTAGGCCAATTAAGTGAAGTGAACTATTTTGCACATGATATCTCAAACTGGGTTCCTGAAGATCTAAATCCAGATATCAAATTAGACTATTTTGATCAGACTATTCAGATTCATCCAGATTTACCAATTAACCAAAACTTTAATGATCTAAGATTTATTATGACACAGCTGTCTGTTCTTGAAGCTGGCTTGGCCTCTACAGCAAAAGCGTTATTTTCATGGCATCATAATAATAATTTTTGTTCAAGATGTGGAAATAAGTCCATTTCTACACAATCAGGATGGCAACGAGATTGCGATAAATGTAAATTATCCCAATATCCAAGAACAGATCCAGTCGTAATTATGTTGGTTACTCAAGGAAATAATATTTTGTTGGGTCGCTCACCCCAGTGGCCAGAAAAAATGTATTCGTGCCTTGCTGGATTTATTGAACCTGGTGAAACATTGGAAGCAGCAGTTGCAAGGGAAGTGCAAGAAGAAACAAATATTAATGTCACTCATGTTAAATATGTAATTTCCCAACCATGGGCATTTCCATCATCCTTGATGTTTGGGTGTATGGCAAGGGCAACAACTCATGAGATTACAATTGATCACAATGAATTAGAGGATGCAAAATGGGTTAGTAAAGATCTATTAGTAAAAGCTTACGCTGGACACGATGTTGACATCACTCCCGCACGCCAAGGAACCATCGCAGAGTTTCTAATACGCAATTGGGTTAAAGGAACTTTAACTTATAGAGAATAATTAATATTCACCTGACTCATATACGCCTAAAATTTTCACATTAGTTGTGAAATATGACAATTCTTCCATTGCCCTCTTGACGGCAGGTTCATCTGGATGACCTATAATATCTGAATAAAATTGTGTTGCAGCAAATGATCCATCAACCATATAACTCTCTAATTTGACCATATTTACTCCATTTGTAGCAAAACCACCCATTGCTTTATAAAGTGCTGCAGGAATATTGCGCACACGGAACACAAAAGAAGTTTTTATTTTACCATCTTTAATTTTTGCAATTTTAGAATTTGGTGACATTACTAAAAAGCGTGTTGTATTATTTGATTCATCTTCAATATGTTTTGAAATCACATCTAAACCATAAATACTTCCAGCAAGCTCTGATGCTAAAGCAGCTTGCTTAGGATTCTTATTATTGGAGACAATCTCTGCTGAGCCAGCTGTATCAACGCCAGTGATTGATTCTATGTTATTTTTTTTGAGAAAATTTCGGCACTGTCCCAATAAAACTGTATGACTCATCGCAGATTTAATATCTGTCAATTTAGACCCTTTCAGTCCAAGCAAATTTATATGGACCCGAACATAATGTTCGCCGATAATATGTAACCCTGAATTTGGGAGAAGTTGGTGTATATCCGCAACTCTTCCATAAGTTGAATTCTCAACTGGCAACATTGCTAAATCTGCTTTTCCTGAAGCTACGGCATCAATTGCAGATTGAAAGCTATTACATGGCAAAACATTAGCTTCAGGATAAGCTTCAAAACAAGCTTGGTGCGAATAAGCTCCCAAAACTCCTTGGAATGCTATTTTGATAGTAGAATCGGACATTTTACGTTCCTTTCAAAATGGTCGTTTAGTCGCGGTTCTACAGCTTGCATTGTCACATTGGAAGAGGCTAGAAGGGCAACAGTAAAATTAAAGAATCCAAAGCCTACGGAGAACACAGCTATGGACAATATGGAATTCACTAAAATCACCGGAGCAGTTTGTGGAGCTTTATTAATCTTTTTAATGATTAATTGGGCTTCAGAAGTACTATATCATGTAGAATCTGGTGATCATGGTCACGGAGACACTCATTCAAAAAGTGCTGCATTAGCACCAGCATCTATTTATAATATAGAGGTAGAAGAAGAAACTGTTGTCATCGAATCAAATTTAGAAGATTTACTTGCAGTTGCTGATGTTTCTAAAGGACAAAAAGTATTCTCAAAGTGCAAAGCTTGTCACAAACTTGCAGATGGAGCGAATGGAACAGGGCCACATTTATATAATGTTGTCGATCGTGACATTGGATCAATTGATGGTTTTGGCTACTCTGCTGTTTTAGCAAGCCTTGATGGTGGCTGGTCAACAGAAGCTCTTGATGGATTTTTAAAAAATCCAAAGAAATACGCACCAGGTACTAAAATGGGCTTTGCAGGTATAAAGAAAGAAACAGACAGAGCAAATATCATCGCATATTTACAAACAATAAAATAATTAAAATTAATCTAATTTATGAAGCCGTCCCTTGGGGCGGCTTTTTTTATTGATACTTTAATACTGCTTAGTGTTGAGATCTGTTCAAAATCACATAGTATATAAAAAAATGGAGGCTCTGATAACAATGCAACGATATAGCAAAATAACAACCAGTATAATTTTTATTTTCCTTTTAGCACTAGGAAGTGTAGCGAATGCCGAAGAAACTCTTAAAACGCATGGCATTTCAGCTTATGGAGATTTAAAATATCCAGCAAATTATAAGCATTTTGAATATGTTAATCCAAATGCGCCCCAGGGTGGTACACTTAGATTGCGTCCATCAAGGGGTGGCTCTACCTTTGATAGCTTTAACAATTATATCTTAAAAGGTGCCCGTGTTACAGGTTTAGGTTTGTTATCAAGTAGTTTATTGACCTCTTCTGCTGATGAGCCCGATAGTTCATATTTGTATATGGCTGAAAGTATGGAGTACCCAAAAGATCGTTCATGGGTAATTTTTAAGATACGTGAAGACGCTACTTTTTCTGATGGAGAGCCCATAACAGCCTATGATGTAGAATTCACACGAAATATATTAGAAGAAAAAGGGCATCCATTTTATAAAAATGTATTTTTCAAAGATTTTGATAAAATCGAAATACTAAATGATAAAACTGTTAAATTTAATTTTAAAAAAGGCGCAAATATGCGTGATTTACCACAATATGCTGGTGGTTTAGCAATTTTACCAAAACATTATTGGAAAGATCGAGATTTTGGTAAATCAGGAACAGATATCCCAGTTGGTTCAGGTGGTTACACAATCACAGATTTTGAACCTGGTTTATTTGTTAAATATTGCAAAATAGAAAATTATTGGGCTAAAAACCATCCAGCAAATATTGGTACAGGTAACTTTGACTGCATAAGATACGAGTATTTTAAAGATGGCGACGTAAGTTTTGAGGCTTTCAAAAGTGGCGCTTATTTAGTTCGTGAAGAAAATGTATCTAAAAAATGGAAAACACAATATGATTTTCCAGCAATACAAAAAGGTTGGGTCAAGGCTGAGGAACTCCCTGATGGTTCTCCACAATCAAATCAAGGAATTTGGCTAAATTTACGAAAAAAACAATTCAAGAATATAAAAACTCGCGAAGCACTTCAGCATTTGTTTAATTTTGAATGGACAAATAAAACTGTTTTTTATGATTCATATACACGCTCCGATAGCTTCTGGGAAAACTCTCAAATGCAAGCTGAAGGTATGATAACAACTGATGAGCTAAACTTAATTCAACCATACCGTGATCAATTATTATCAACTGTTTTTGAAGATCCAGCATATATTCCTCCAGTAATGAAACAAAATAAGTTCGACAGAAAAGCATTACGCACTGCAAGTAAATTACTTGAAGAGGCTGGTTGGGTTTTAGAAAACGGTATTTTAAAAGACAAACAAGGTGAAACTTTTAGTATTGAATTCATTGATGATAATGATGATTTCTTACACATTTTAACTCCAATCATCGATACCATGAAACGTGCAGGTATAGATGCAAAATTCATTCAAATTGACCGAGCACAGATGATTGAGCGTATGAAAAATTATGATTTTGATGTTCTTGTTGCTGGGTATGGAACAAGTTCAAGCCCAGGTGAGGAAATTGCACAATTATATGGCTCTGTTGGAATTGAACAACTAGGTGGAGCAAACTTATCAGGTTTTGGGCATCCTGCAGTAGATGACTTAATTAAAAAAGTGGGTGGTGCAAAAACTAGAGACGAAATGCATATTGCTGTTCGAGCTATTGATCGCATTTTAAGAGCATATCACATTAGAATACCAAATTGGCACTTGGCAGCAGATCGCTTGGCCTATTGGGATGTGTTTGGTCGTCCTAAAATTAAACCTAAATATGATCTTGGTGTAATGAGTACATGGTGGTTTGATCAAAACAAATATGATGCCCTCATTGCAAATGGTGCTTTTAAATAAATGAGTGCATATATTCTCCGGAGGCTATTTCTAATAATTCCAACTTTGGTTGGGATTATGCTGATAAATTTTGTATTAATTCAATTTGTCCCAGGTGGCCCTATTGAACAAATAATTGCTCAAATGGAAGATGGAACTGCAGGTGCAACGGATCGCTTCACTGGCAGCGGAGATGACTCAAATAATCAATCAGAAAATAATGAATATAAAGGTGCTAGGGGATTACCTCCAGAATTAATTGAAGACTTAGAAAAGCAATTTGGTTTCGATAAACCCCCAGTTGAAAGATTCCTTACAATGTTATGGAATTATATACGTTTTGACTTTGGTGAAAGTTATTTTAGGTCAATTACTATAATTGATTTAATTCTGGAAAAGATGCCGGTATCTATCACATTAGGATTATGGTCCACCTTATTGGCATACATGGTATCAATACCCTTAGGTATTCGCAAAGCGATTAGAGATGGATCATCATTTGATGTTTGGACTTCAGGCATAATAATTGCAGCTTATGCAATTCCAGGATTGCTTTTTGGTATTTTATTAATTGTTTTGTTCGCTGGAGGCTCTTATTGGCAAATTTTTCCATTGAGAGGTCTTGCTTCCGAAGGTGCTGCTGATTTTGGATTTTTTGAACGAATAATAGATTACTTCTGGCATGCAGCGTTGCCTATTTTAACTTCAACTATTGCTGCATTTGCAACCCTAACTCTTTTAACAAAAAATAGCTTCCTTGATGAGATCAATAAACAATATGTGATGACTGCACGGGCAAAAGGTTTGACTGAATTTAAGGTTTTTTATGGTCATGTTTTCAGAAATGCCATGCTAATAGTTATAAGTGGATTTCCAGCATTATTTGTCGGAATATTCTTTGGTGGTTCATTAATTATTGAAGTTATTTTCTCATTAGATGGGCTTGGGCTTCTTGGGTATGAAGCAGCCATAAATCGAGACTATCAAGTTTTTTTTGCAACGCTTTATATTTTTGCTTTGATTGGTTTGTTAGTAAAATTACTTTCTGATCTTACTTATATCTGGATCGACCCAAGAATTGATTTTGGGAGTCGTGAAACATAATGAAAAGTGTATTAAAATCACCTTTATCAAAGAGACGCTGGCAGAACTTCAAATCTAATAAGCGAGCTTATTGGTCTCTTTGGATATTTGGAACAATTTTTTTACTATGTTTATTTGCTGAATTAATAGCAAATGATAAACCTTTACTTGTTAAATTTAAGAATGAATTACATTCACCAGCATTCAAATATTATTCAGAATTTTATTTTGGTGGCGATTTTAAAACTGAAGCAATTTATCAGGAAATGGAAACGCAATGCTTGATAAAAACTGGTGGCCTCGAAATTTGTCTTGATGAACCTGAAGAAACATTAATTTCCTTAAATAATGGCACGCTAAGTTCAACAAGTGATAAAATTCTGAAAGGTTGGATCTTATGGGCACCCATTCCTTACAGCTATGATACTATTAATTATGATATTGACCGTGCACCATCCGCTCCAGATGAAAATCATTTTTTAGGAACCGACGATCAAACTCGTGATGTTCTTGCAAGAATAATTTATGGGTTCCGAATATCAACAATCTTTGGATTGATCGTAGTTTTTTTTAGTTCAGTTATTGGAATAGCTGCTGGCGCAGTCATGGGATATTTTGGGGGTTGGGTAGATTTAATACTGCAAAGGCTTGTTGAAATTTGGGATGGAATGCCAATGCTTTACGTAATTATCATAATGGCTGCCTTATTTAATATAAACTTTCCAATATTGGTGTTTTTAGTCATTTTATTTAGTTGGACTGGTTTATTAGGTGTCGTGCGTGCTGAATTTTTAAGAGCGCGTAATTTTGAATACGTTCGAGCAGCAAGAGCAATGGGCGTAAGTGATATTAAAATCATGTTCCGTCATCTTTTACCAAATGCAATGGTTGCAACATTAACATTCTTACCATTTACGATTACTGCTTCAATAGGAACCTTAACCACCTTGGATTTTCTAGGATATGGCCTTCCTCCCAGTTATCCATCTTTGGGTGAATTAGCACTACAAGCAAAGAATAATCTTCAAGCTCCCTGGCTAGCCTTTTCAGCATTTATCACATTAGCAACTATGTTATCATTATTAGTTTTTGTTTTTGAGGGTATTAGAGACGCATTCGATCCTCGAAAGACCTTTAAATGAAACAGATTTTAAGAATAGAAAATCTATCTGTATCTTTTGGTAAAAATGATGCTGTAAAAAATGTTAGTTTTAGCATTAATAAAGGTGAAACTGTTGCTTTAGTGGGTGAAAGTGGTTCTGGAAAATCGATTACTGCTCTCGCTACTGTTAATTTAATTGACCAAGCGGCAAATATTTCTGGTTCTGTGAAATACTGTGAAAAAGAAATAATTAATAGCAATAGCAAAGATTTACAAAAAATTAGGGGAAATGATATAAGTTTCATATTCCAAGAACCTATGACATCTTTAAACCCACTTCATACAATTGAACGGCAATTAAGTGAAAGTTTAAAACTACATCAGGGGTTAAAGGGGCCAAAAGTCCTAGAAAAAATATTAGATTTACTCTCCAAGGTTGGAATAGATGAAGCACATAAGCGAGTTTCCAATTATCCACATCAACTTTCTGGGGGGCAACGGCAGCGAATTATGATTGCGATGGCACTTGCTAATAAACCTGACTTGTTGATCGCTGATGAACCAACAACCGCTTTAGATGTAACTATACAGGCTCAAATTTTAGACCTGTTAGCCAAAATTCAAAAATCTGAAGGAATGGGAATGTTGTTTATTACGCATGATCTCAGCGTTGTTAGACGTATTGCAGATCGTGTGTGCGTTATGAAAGACGGGGAAATTGTTGAAGAAGGAATAACAAATGAGATTTTTAATTCACCAAAACATGCATATACCAAAAAACTATTAAATGCTGAACCCTCGGGTATTCCAAAGCCTGTAATGACAAATGCAGCTAAAGTTATTGATATTAAAAATTTGAAAATTTGGTTTCCAATTGTCAAAGGTATTTTGCGAAAAGTAGTTGGAAATGTGAAAGCTGTTAATAATGCAAATTTAAATATTTCAGAGGGCGAAACATTAGGTATTGTTGGAGAAAGTGGCTCTGGAAAAACAACTTTAGCATTAGCAATCATGCGACTTATTTCCTCAGAAGGACACATTACTTTTATGGACAAAAAGTTAGATGGGCTAACTAATAAACAATTGAAACCAATTCGGCGCGATATTCAGATGGTATTTCAAGATCCGTATGGATCATTATCACCTCGCTTTACAATTGAACAAATTATTGCAGAAGGCCTTGATGTCCATAATTTAGACAAAGGTCAGAATCGTCGAAAAATGGTCGAGAATATCTTGGTAGAGGTCGGGTTAGAAAAAGAAATGATTGATCGATATCCCCATGAATTCTCAGGTGGGCAACGACAAAGAATCGCAATTGCCAGAGCCATGATACTCAAACCTAAACTTCTCATATTAGATGAACCAACATCCGCACTTGATATGACAATTCAAGTTCAAATAGTTAAACTTTTGCGTGACTTACAAATCAAATATAGTTTGGCCTATTTATTTATCAGTCATGACCTTCGTGTAATTCGCGCACTTAGCCATAAAGTAATAGTCATGTCGAATGGGGACATCGTAGAGGCAGGTACAAATAAAGATATATTTGATAATCCAAAATCTGATTATACAAAACAGTTAATTTCTGCAGCCATGAATATTAAAGTTTAATTTTTGCAGATGGAATAATTTAAAATTGGCTCTTGCCAACCGATGGCAGGCAAAGTAAATCGCATTTAATGCACCCGTAGCTCAGCTGGATAGAGTACCTGACTACGAATCAGGGGGTCGCACGTTCGAATCGTGCCGGGTGCACCATTTACATTAAAAATATTGAATATATAAATAGACTCATTGGCCTTAAAATGATACTTATAACGTAATATTATGAATGCACTTTAATCAAATAGGAAAAACAATGGCTTCAAGCATCGTTGAAAACATAATACGGTTAAAATCCATGTTAGGAGATATGGAGCAAGACTTTGGCTTGTCTGATCTATCTTCAGTAGAAAAAAATGTATATCTAGCAGCTCATGATATCAAATCTAAAGATGGAATTGTTGAAACAAAACATATCTTGGATCATGCATTTACACAGAAAATGTCTCGACCGACTTTTTTTCGAGCATTGAAATCCATCCAAGAAAAAGGTTTGCTTGAACACGCACCTGACAAAAAAGTTGGATTATTTATGGTAAACAATATCTGATTAGTATTTTGCAAAAAACTGAAAAAAAACTGCTTATTGGCGCATTTTCTATAATTTCTTTTTCTTACATTGCAAGTTATACATTAGTAGCTGGTTTTTTTACCCCATTGCAGGCACTATTATTTCCAAATTTCACAACAACAATTAGTTTGCTGTTTCTACCTCACGGTATTAGGATACTTGCTGCATATTATTATGGATGGAAATCTTTTTTTCTAGTAATACCAGCGTCATATTTTATGTGGATTATATCCGTTTATGGTGCAAACATTCCACTACATCTAGCACAACCAATAATAAGTGCTGTAAGCTGTATTTTAGGTGTAAAAATTATATCAAAAAGACTTACCTACAACTTAAGAGAAGACATTTTACTTTTAGTTGTTGCTGGAATTATTGGATCTATTTTAAATGGCCTATTCAATAGTTTTCTTATGAATGATACCTTCTTATCAACTCAAGTACTAAGTTATATATTTGGTGATGTTCTAGGGCAAATAGTTCTAATGCTTTTATTCTTTCAAACATTAAAATTTATAGATTTTAATAGATAATATAATTTCGAACATTAAATCATATTATTTTGTAATTATCTTTTTTGTGCTGTTTAAGCCATTAAATATCTGTATGATACTATTATAAAGTGCCGCCCCTTTTCAAAACGGAGTTAATTTTGAACTACTCACTAAAGAATAAAAGTTATTCTGAAATCTTTTCGTCAGTAGATAAATCATGAAAATTATCTCAAAGGATATTATCGGTACTTTTTTAATTCTTAGTTTAGCTTATATAACAAGTTATACTCTCACCAATGGTTTAGTTGCTCCCCTACAATCAATTCTTTTTCCAAGCTACACGACAACTATTAGTTTATTATTCTTGCCACATGGAGTTAGAATTTTAGCAGCCTACTATTACGGATGGAAGTCATTTTTCTTTTTAATGCCTTCTGCATACATAATGTGGATTGTAATTGTATATGGGAATGGCGTTCCTTTGCACCCCTTACAACCAATTTTTAGCTCTTTAAGCTGCATTATTGGAGTTTTAATTATTTCAAGAAATCGAACACGATATTTGGAAAAAGAGTGGGGGATTTTAATATTTGGAGGGTTAATTGGCTCTTCATTAAATGGAATTTCCAGCTCTTATCTTCAAAATAACGGCGTAATTACATCTTCATTATTTGAATATATGATTGGCGATATGCTAGGACAAATCATTTTAATGGTAATGCTAATCTATATGTTCAAGTTTTTAAGAATATTTAAATATTAGATATTCAAAAACCCTTTACCATCATCGATTGACAGCAACTGGTTAGCATGTGATATCACCATTATATGCACCCGTAGCTCAGCTGGATAGAGCACCTGACTTCGAATCAGGGGGTCACAGGTTCGAATCCTGTCGGGTGTACCAATAATCTTTTATAAGCTTAATACTATTGTTCTAAACTAATCTTCTTCACTCAAAACAATTTTAGCAGTTCTGAAGCATTCAAGCGCTTGTGGAACACCACAATAT
>JGI20156J14371_10000915_pt1 | contig 25093 bp, 18 predicted proteins | sample COG_06_FD_14371 | JGI IMG/M metagenome (IMG submission 14371)
CCGAGAGCCGAGAGCAGGCCGAGAAAAAACTTGAGCACCTAGATTACGACTGGCAGTGGCAGCAAGACGGTTCCCTGAGTGTCACTACGCCGGTGTTGCCGGCTGTGCGTCAATTACATGATGGCAGGAGCGTCTTTTTTAATCAGCTGATTGCCGCCTTTCGCGGCTGGAAAGACGCACGCAATAACGGAGAAAAATCAATCTTGTTTGGCGACGGTTCAGCGATTAATAGCGAGCATATGGCGCAGGCCATCGCGCTAGCCGATGAGCTGACCTTTGATATTCCATGGCAGTCGGGTGATGTTGCCGTGTTAGACAATTTTTTGGTGATGCATGGACGGCGTCCCTTTCAAGGTCAGCGCATTGTGCTGGCGTCACTGGTTGCTTAGGCAGGCATGTCGATAAGGAAAGTATGATGAAAGCCGTTTTGTTAACGCTTGTGCTAGTTCTGTCATCGCAGTTGGTCAGTGCCGAGTATTCGCGCAGTTATATCGAATCACATCCCTTGCATACCGTCGCGGTCAATGGCGTTGAAATCGCCTACCGGATTGTTGGTGAAGAACTAAATGAGAAACCGGATAAACCTAAGGTGGTAGTGATTATGGGCCTCGGTGGCTCCAATCTGGTGTGGGGCGATACCCTAATCAAGGGTCTTGAAGAGGGCGGCTATCAGCTATTGATGCTGGATAATCGCGATGTGGGTGGCTCCACGCGCTTTGATAGCTGGGGGCAGCCGACCCTGTGGTTGCAACTGATCAAGCAAAAGCTCGGGTTTGCCGTTAATGCCCCCTACACGCTGGACGATATGGCGCTTGATACCGTGGCGTTAATGGATCAGCTGGGCTATCAGAATGCACATATTATTGGTACGTCGATGGGGGGTATGATCGCGCAAATTATCGCAGCTCAATACCCCCAGCGCACGCGCAGCTTAATTTCAATTATGTCGTCCACTGGGGCGGGCCATTTACCCTGGCCGACGCGACAGGCCGAGAGCAATTTACGTGAGCTTGCAGTGGGTGATGCTGCCGCGGAGCGCGATGCGATGATGCGCGCGCGAGGGTTTTATCCTGACTCAATGCCGCGACAGTTGATGGCAATTTTTAAAACCGGTGACCGCTCTGTCGATGTCGCCAGCATTCAAGCCAACACCCTAGTGATGCACGGCGCAGATGATCCTCTATTACCCCCGCAACATGGTATGCATACTGCTGAGTTAATCGACGGCTCGGAGTTTGTGCTGCTCGAGGATATGGCGCACAACATGCCAGAAAATGTATTGCCTGAGTTAATTTCGCGCATGCGCGCACATATGGACAAGGTTGAGGCTTATTTGGAAAGCGATATGGGTCGAGGCTAATGAATTATTGGGCTCTCCTTCAGAGCCATGAGCGTCGGCCCCAAGTGCTGTTCATATAATTTCCATTGCTCTGAGCTGCCAGTATAAATTTTTTCCCGCTCCTGGAGATACTCAGCTGCTTCCTGTTAGCACCCCATTAATGGCGCCGAGTAGATTAAAGAGTTTGAGAGACTGCTCGAGTTGGCGTCTGGTTAGAGCGACACTATTCATAGGACAGCTCACGGGCTTTGCCATGGAAAATTTTATAGACAAAAATGGTGTAACCTATTATCGCGGGGAGAGTGATTGCGACGCCATAAAAAATTAATTGCAATGATTCCGTGGCGGCGGCAGATTCCCAAATCGTTAGTCGGTCGATAACAATGTAAGGAAACAGGCTATAGGCCAGCCCCAATGATGCCATAAGACAGATCAGTACCAGTCCAGCAAACACTGTCCAGGCATAGCCGCGAGCGAGCAGGTCTGGCCGACGAAGTATCCAAAGTAGTCCGGCATAGATAATCATACAGCTCAGCGGTATCGGTAGCAGACCAATGGCATTGGGCAACACAAACCATTTATCGGCAATACTCTGGCTGACTAATGGGGTTGCGATTGAGACCAGCAATAGACCGATACCCATTGGAATAATCGCAGCTTGAGCCCACTTGATGGCCTTATCAAACAACGCTCCTTCAGTTTTCATCATTAGCCATGAGGCGCCTAAAATGACATAGAGAGCGGGCAGTGTCAGGGCGATTAAAACAGAAAATAGCGTATTGGTTAGGCTGGGCTGCAAGCCGGTGATATAGGAGCCGAGCATCCAGCCTTGGGAGGCTGACGCGACCACAGAGCCGATAAAAAACAACCGATTCCAGCGTGTTTTGTGGATATCGCCGGCCTTGACTCTAAAATCAAAGGCCACGCCGCGCAGAATCAAACCGAACAACATAATCGTGATGGGAATATACAGCGCGCTGAGAATGACTCCGTGGGCGGCAGGAAAGGCGATTAACAATACCCCAACGCCAAGCACAATCCAGGTTTCATTGGCATCCCAGAAAGGCCCTATCGAGGCGATCATAAGATCTTTTTCTTGATCATTCGCCAGAGGTAGCAGCGCGCCAACACCAAGGTCATAGCCATCGAGCAACGTGTAAATCAGCAACGCCAGCCCCATAATCAACATAAACGCGATAGGTAAAAACTGTTCCATTTTTATATGTTCCCTTTATTTGACGTCAGATTCGGCTGTGGTTGAGCTGAGGTGGTATTCATGTAATAACACCGCAGAGCGGGGTGGTTTCGATGACAGATAATTGAGTGAGCCGATATAGGCGATCAGCAAAAAGCCGTAGAGCGCGAGATAGCCAGTCAATGAGCCGATCAAGACTTCCGGAGGATGGTCAGCAACCACATCGCGCGCACGCAGCACGCCGTAAACCACCCAAGGCTGACGCCCAATCTCGGTCACCCACCAGCCCGCTAATACCGCGACCCAACCGGAAAATCCCATCGGTGCTAGCGCCATTAGATAGGTTTTGTTTAACCGTCTTTTACGCCACAACTGCCAACAGCCGATCCAGCTGATTAGCAACATTAAACAACCCATCCCAACCATTACGCGGAATGACCAGAACACCATGCCCACGGGTGGGTGCTCACCTTCAAACTGATCCAGCCCGGGTAACTCACCGTCGGCATCATGAGTCAATACCAGGCTGGCGGCTTTGGGGATTTTTAGCGCATAGTCAGTGGTTCGAGTCTCTTCATTGGGTAGTCCAATAAGCGTAAATGGCGCGCCTTTTTCAGTCTCCCAGATCGCTTCCATGGCGGCAATTTTTGCCGGCTGGTGTTCCAGCGTATTGAGTCCATGCAAGTCGCCGACAACAATTTGCACTGGCGTCAATATTGCTGCGGCGATCAAGCTAACCCGCAGCAGCAACCAGGTGCTTGGGCCATCGCTGTCCTTGAGTACGCGCCAGGCACTAATGCCAGCGATCATAAAGGCACTGGTGAGCAGGCTGGCGATCAGCATATGGGTCATGCGATAAGGGAATGACGGATTAAAGATAATCGCCCACCAGTCTGTGGCAAAGAAAACCCCGTCTCGAATTTCATAGCCGACGGGTGTTTGCATCCATGAGTTGAGGCTGATAATCCAGAACGCGGAAAAGGTGGTACCGATGGCGACCAGGAAAGTTGAGATGAGGTGCACGCGATTGCTCACCTTGTCTTTGCCAAACAGCATGATGCCGAGAAATGACGCCTCCATAAAAAAAGCGGTCAGCACTTCATAGCCGAGTAGCGGTCCGGCAATATTGCCGACGCGCTCCATAAAACCCGGCCAGTTTGTGCCGAACTGAAAGCTCATGGTGATACCCGATACTACGCCTAGGGCAAAGGTCAGGGCGAATATTTTCACCCACGAGAAATAGGCGTACTCCCAAGACTTATCGCCAGTGCGCGTGTATTGCAGGCGAAAGAACAACAGAAACCAGCACAGTCCAATGGTGATACTCGGAAAGAGAATATGAAAGCTGATATTGGCGGCAAACTGAATGCGAGACAGTAAAAATGGATCGAGTTCCATAAATTCCTCTTCGTGCTAACGGTGGCTGATTGTTGTTTGGATCGGGTTTATAGCAAAGCGTAGTCTGTTGCTAAACCTGCGTGCTAGTGGTCAAGTCTTCGAAAGCCTCAAACTGCGTCAGGTAGATATTGCCTGTCAGATGTTCGCCAAAACCGCAATAACGCAAGGCATCTGTCACCGGACCCTTTACTTCAGATAGATGTAGTTTGATTCCCTGTTCGCCAAGTCGTTGATTAATGGTTTCGAGTACCTCCAAGGCACTGAAATCAATTTCATTGATAGCGCTGCACATCAGTACCACGTGGGCGATTTGGTCATTCTCATAAATTTTGTCGTAAATCAGATTTTCCAGGAACGAGGCATTGGCAAAAAATAGGCTCTCATCGACGCGCAAATTGAGAATCCTTGGGTTGGTGGTGACATGATAGCGTCGCACATTGCGAAAGTGCTGGGTGTTCGCCACTAGGCCGACTTCTGCTACATGGGGCGTCGAAGTGCGATAGAGGTAGAGGCCAATCGATAGCAGAACGCCGCAGATCACGCCGATCTCTACCCCAAACAGCAATGTGCCGAGGATGGTAATTATCAGTGCACGAAAATCGCTGTTTGAATAGCGCCAGGTTTTTTTCACAATAGAGAAATCAACAATGGAAAGAACCGCGACAATAATTGTTGCGGCCAGCGTTGCCTTGGGTAAAAAGTAGAGCATGGGCGTCAGATACAATGAAGCTAGCGCAATGCCAATAGCGGCATAAATACTCGCCGCCTGAGTTGCTGCACCAGCATCGAAATTAACCGCTGAACGAGATAGCCCGCCGGTGACCGGAAAAGCGCCGGAAAAAGCCGACGCAATATTAGCGGCGCCGAGCCCGAATAGTTCATGGTTAGCATTAATATTGCCACGCTTTTTTGCCGCCAATGTTTTGCCAACGGAAACGGACTCAACATAGCCAATAATGGCAATACTTAGGGCCGGGACCCAGAGTTGCTCGACTAATTGAACGGAGATAGTCGGCCACGCCAATGCTGGCAGACCAGTGGGAATAGTGCCGACAATGGCGACCCCTTGAGTATCCAAGCGCCACCCCCAGACACAGAGGATGGTGGCAGCTACGCCGATCACTGGCGCCGCTTTGGCGATCAGGGCCGCAGTGCCGGGGGCAACGCCGAAGCGACCGAGCAGCGGGACCACACCTGAGCGCGCCCAAAATAAAAACACCAACACCAACAAGCCTAGTGCCGCGGTGATATTGTTGATGCTGCTGAGATTAGCCGATAAGGTCGTGAGGATTTCCGGAATGGTGTCGCCATGCGCTGAGACGCCAAAGAGATGGCGCAACTGACTCAGGGCGATCAAAATCCCCGAGGCCGTGATAAACCCCGAGACCACGGTGTGTGAGAGAAAGTTGGCAATAAAGCCAAGTCGAAAGATACCCATCAATAGTAAAATAGCGCCGGTGAGCAGAGCCAGTGCAATAGCTGCACTGAGATAATCAGCCGAACCCTGCTCGACAATCTTACCTAGCGCCACCATTGTCATTAAAGATACAACCGCCACTGGTCCAACCGAGAGGACGCGACTGCTACCAAAAATGGCGTAGGCCATTAGCGGGAAGATACTCGCATAGAGACCGGTCTCTGCTGGTAGTCCTGCAAGCAGGGCATAGGCCAGTGATTGCGGGATTAACATCATCGTGACCACAGCACCAGCAACCAGATCCGCTTGAAAGGTTGTGCGGTTATAGCTGCGCAGCCAAGATACCGCTGGCACAGCCCCGAGCAAATTTCTCCACATCATTTATTTTTCCGTTGGGCAGTCGGTGAACCATTCGTGACCTTTAAGCATCATATTCCAATACACAAAGGGCAAGCCAACGGCCTTGAGCAACCAGGCCAGCCTGGTGGGTTTGGTGCCATTGTTGAGCCAAGAGGGGAATGTTGGCGCGACGCGGCCGCCGTAGCAGAATTCGGCTAGCACAATCTTGCCGCGCTCAACTGTCAGCGGGCAGGAACCATAGCCATCATAGGTTGTGAGGGGTTCTCTGTTAGCTTGCACTGCGCAGATATTCGCAGCTACCACTGGTACCTGCTTGCGCACGGCGGCCATGGTTTTAGCGTTGCTCGTGTTCATGGCATCGCCCAGCCCCCAGATGTTGGTGTAGCGGCTGTGACGCAATGTTTGCGGGTTGACATCCAACCAACCGGCTTGATCTGCGAGGCCGCTGGCATGGATAAACTCGGGCGCCTGCTGCGGCGGNCAAACATGNAGCATATCNAACTCTTTACACACTTGGGTCTTGTTGCCATCGGCGTCGGTGACATCAAACCACGCTTTGCGATTGNCACCATCGACTTTGATNAGATTGTGGTTAAAGCTCAGGTCGGCGCGATATTTTTTNATATAGGTCATCANTGCATCGACGTAGGCGGGGACACCAAAGAGCACNCCGCCGGCATTGCAGAAGTCGATCTTAATATTCTTCAGACGCTTATTTTTTAGCCAGAAATCGGCTGACAAATAAAGNGCCTTCTGNGGTGCGCCGGCACATTTTATNGGCATTGGTGGCTGAGTAAAGATAGCCGTACCCTGCTGTGTTTGCTGCACTAGCTCCCATGTGTAGGGCGCCAGATCATAGCGATAATTTGAGGTCACACCATTTTTGCCGAGAGTCTCTTCGAGGCCTTCGATAGCGCCCCAATTGATCACCAGACCAGGCGCGACGACCAGCTGTTGATAGTGGATCTCGCTGCCATCATCGAGAAGAAGTTTGCTCTCATCGGCGCTCACTTGGGTCACCCGTGCGCTAATCAGACTGGCGCGACGATCGATTAGCGTGGCAGTGTCGCGCTGAGTTGACTCGGCGGAAAAAACACCGCCACCGACCATGGTCCAGCCGGGTTGGTAATAATGCTTATTAGAGGGGTCGATCAATGCAATGCGCAGGTTTTTATTGCGTTTCAACAGGCTGGCAGAAACCGCAATGCCGCCGGCGCCGGCGCCGATAATCGCGACATCAAAATTGGCTGCCGCCTTCTTTGTCGCTGGCGTGATGTGCTGCTGGCCCGCGGTGGCAGCGTCTCCGGTGGCTGCCTTAAACAGCTGTGTCGAACGATTTCCCGTACGGCAATACGCGTGAATACGCTCGCCGCTATTGAGCAGCTCGGCAAAATCGGACACCAGCTCTGCACTCATTTGGCCTGCGGCAAAGGGCAGATTAATTACCTCGATACGCTGTTCTGCGGCAATGGCAGAAATCTCCATCAAGGTCGGTTGGTCGGCGGCTTCGCCGTCAGGGCGATTGCAGACAATGACTTTTACGCCTTGGCTAGCCAACGTTTCGATATCGGCGGCACGAATCTGATCAGAGACTGATACTTGTTTGGTGAGGACGGTTAAATTCATTTTTGTGTTTCTCCTAACGGACCCTATTAAATAGTGGTTGTGAACATAATGGTATTAAAAAACGTTTACTGGAACCTTGAGATAAGCGACCCCATTTGACTCAACCGTGGGGAGATGGCCGCCACGCATATTGGTCTGGATAGCAGGCATTATCAATGTCGGCATACTGAGGGTCTTGTCGCGTGTTTCGCGCATCTGCACAAATTGCGCTTCGCTAATAGCGCTATTGATATGAATATTATTCTGGCGCTGCTGGGCAACGGTCGTCTGATAGTCCACCTCGCGGCCATTGGGGCCATAGTCATGACATAAATAGAGGCGCGTATCAGTTGGTAGAGCGAGGATTTTTTGCACCGAGTTGTAGAGTTGTGCTGCGCTGCCACCAGGGAAATCTGCTCTGGCAGTTCCAGCGTCAGGCATGAAAATAGTGTCACCGACAAATGCAGCATCACCCACTAGATGAACCATACAGGCTGGCGTGTGACCGGGGGTGTGGATGGCTGTGGCCGTCATGTTGCCAATACGGTAGGTGTCGCCGTCACTGAGCAGGCAGTCAAACTGGGAGCCGTCGAGCTGGAATTCGCTACCCTCATTGAAGAGTTTGCCAAAGGTTTGTTGCACAGTGGTGATCTCTTTGCCGATGGCAAGTTTGCCGCCGAGATGTTTTTGCAAATAGGGCGCTGCCGAGAGATGGTCTGCATGAACATGGGTTTCAATATGCCATTCGACCTGTAAGCCACGAGACTGAATATACTCTCTGATCGCGTCTGCGCCGGTGAAGCTGGTGTGGCCCGAGGGATAGTCAAAATTGAGTACCGAATCGATGATGGCGCAGGCATTTGTGGTGGGATCCTTAACTACATAGGAAAAAGTATTGCTCGGCGCATCAAAAAATACCGCAACTTCGGGATTGATCTGCTCTTTGGGCAGATAGGCTACGCGACTGTTCATGGGCACACTCCTGAGGATATTAAGTGACATTGCGGTCAGTTATGTTTGAGAGATTGCACGATGTGTGCCAACTTTTGATGTCGCTGCAGGTAGCGTAATCATTGGGCTGTAACAATAGTTATTTGACATTGGTCAATGCGATTGCCAATATTGGCAAAAATAAAACCAAAAATGGCAGAAAAGTGAATTTAATACAAACCGATCGACACCAACAACAAATCAATCTCGGCGCCATGCTCGAAGGCTATGGCTGTCCGGCGATTCTAGTCTCGGCCAAGTATGAAATTCTTGCCTACAACAGTGCCTATCGCGATGCCTTTGGCGAGTTAGCGCTCGACCAGAAGCCCAATTGTTACGCCGTTTCTCATGGTTACCAGGTTCCCTGTGATCAGGCCGGTGAGTCCTGTCCTTTACAAACAGCGCAGGAGACTCAGCGCAAAGCGCGTGCCTTACATATTCATCAGACTCCTCAAGGCAAAGAGCATGTGGATGTGGAAATGTTGCCGATTTTTGGTGCTGATCGAGAATTACTGTTTTTTGTTGAGTTGCTGCGCCCTGTGCCACTGGCCAGCGGTTCCGTTGACGATCAACAGATGGTCGGTAAAAGTGCCGTGTTCGCAAAGCTGCTGGAAACGATCAGTCGAGTAGGCAAGAGCGATGTGTCGGTTCTCCTGAAAGGTGAATCGGGAACCGGTAAAGAACTGGCCGCCAGAGCAATTCATATGTCCAGTGCCCGCAGCGAGTTCCCATTGGTCACACTCGAGTGCGCAGGACTCACCGACTCCCTGTTTGAAAGTGAATTATTTGGCCATGTTAAAGGCGCTTTTACGGGCGCTCAAAATAATAAGCAGGGTTTAATTGAATTAGCCGATGGCGGTACATTGTTCCTCGATGAAATTGCCGATATTCCGTTGCCAATGCAGGTAAAGCTGCTGCGTTTATTGGAAACCGGAACGTATCGACAGGTGGGTAGCTCGACGGTAAGAACGAGTAATTTTCGACTTATCTGTGCCTCACATAAAAATCTGTTAACGATGGTCGAAGAGGGCAGCTTTAGGCAGGATCTCTACTACCGAATCAATGTGTTCCCGATTCAGTTGCCGCCGTTGGCTGAGCGGCGCGAGGATATTCCGGGCATCGCCAAGACGCTAGTGCAGCGTATCTCCGCAGATCAACAATTGCGACTGACAGAAGCTGCAGTGCAGTTGCTACGCGAGCACGATTACCGTGGCAATATTCGTGAGCTGCGCAATATTCTCGCTCGCGCAGTCGTGCTGACTGACACCAATTTGATTGATGATCGAGTGATTGCAGACGCTCTTGCTGTGGATGGTGATGCGGCTGAATCATCAACGCTGCCCGCTGTCGACCTAAAAACCGCAGAAATCAATTATCTCAACCAGCTTATGGAGACCTACAATGATCGCGACAAAGTGGCCGAGATTGCGGGTATCAGCACGCGCTCGCTGTATCGCAAAATGGCGCAATAAAAATAGCCTTAAACTAATCGCGGGTTCTACAGAGATTCAGGTGTGGTTTTCAGCTGTAACCGACGCCGCAGATAGCGAGCAAATTGATCGACAGCCATATTCAATGCCGCACTGACAAGAATCAATAACAGGGCAACGTCAAAACGGAATGTCTCAAAGGCCGAGTCGATATAAAAGCCCAGTGTAGCAATTCCAAGAATGCCGAGGATCGCGGTCTCGCGCAAAATCACTTCCCAGCGATAAAACAGAAAGGCCAAAAACTGACGGTAGATTCGCGGCAACACTTCATAGAAATACAGCGTGGCCCCGCGGCTGGCGTCGACGCGCAGATTGATTTCGTCGGTGTAGCGCCCGAGCAGATGGCCAATAATCGCGCCATTGTGAATCCCCAGCGCCAATATGGCTGGCAACATTGAAGGGCCCAAGATCAACAGCCCGACAAAGGCCAGCAGGTATTCCGGTAAGGAGCGCAGCAGAATCAGAATTGAATCGCCGGCGCCACGTGTCCAACCGCTTAGCAAGCGCCCGCGGCCCATAAAGCGCCCGCGGCTTATAAAAAGCGAGGAATTGAGTGGTAGCAGCGCCAGTGCTAACAGACCCGTAAACACCAAACTGATCTGCCCGAGCAGTAGCGTATTGATCAAGCCAGGCCAGATCTGCTGCTGCCACAGCAGGTTAAACCAGTGTCCAACGCTATTCAGCGTTTCACCACTGTACAGCGATTGACCTCGCAGCGGCGTCGGCACTATATCTTCGCTGACAAAGCGCACCAGCAGCTGCCATGAAATCGTCGCTTGCGGTGGCAGGTAGTAGAACACCGCAATTAAATAAACGGGCAGCAGTCGCAGATGCAGCCACAGGCGCAAGCTGCCAATCAGTAACAACAGAGCGTAAAAGAATGCCGCGGCTTCACTGTAGTTGCCGTCGCTTAGCGCAGTCTCAAGATGAAAGCCCAGAGTTGGCAGACCGACAAACCCGAGAATAGCGCTTGAGCGAATGGCACACTCAACACGGTAGCTGGTGTAGCTGGCCATGGAGCGCCATGCCAGCGGCAGCACAGTATAGAAAAAATAGCTTAATTTCCGCCCACTGCGCGGCAGATTGTCCGCCGCCGCTGGATCGACTTCTTCAAACAGTTCGCCATAAATTTTTGCCAATGTGCCGGCGTAGGGAATAGCGATTGCCAGCAGGCCGGTAAGAGATGACAGCCCGGCAACCTGCATAAATAGCAGTGCCCAGAACAGTTCATGAATCGAGCGTATAAAGGCGCAAAATGCGCGCACTAAGGCAAAGCGATAGCCCAGTGCCAGACAAAATCCGCCGATCGCGCCGAAGGTCACGCCCTGCAGTGCAAAGGCAAAGGTATTGGCGAGACTGCTTATCAGAGTTGGCCAAGACCATACCGAAGGGCTCAGTGCGCCGGCTGTCATTAGACCCAGTTCCGCCCAGGGGTCGGTGGTGCTGATATCAATATCGATAATAAACAGGCAAAGCAGAGCAGAGACCGCAAACCAGAGACTGAGGTTGCGCAGTGCGCTGGCTGATGTATTAGTCGGGTGAGTAGTCGACACGGAACTTAGCTGACGCCGTAAAGATCGGCGAGATCACTGGCCTGCAATTGATTGCTTGGGGCATCGAGAACAATCGCGCGATCCTTTAAGCCAATTATCCGCGTGCAAGTCGACAGCGCCTGAGCAATATCATGCAGTGCCAGCACCACTGTCTGATGACGCTGACAGATTAACTGCAGCAGTGCATCACCCTGATACTCGTCGACATTGGCAACTGGTTCGTCACCCAGAAAAATCGCCCGTTTTTGAATCAGTGCACGGCCAATGCTGGTTCGTTGCTGCTGGCCGCCAGAGAGCTTGTCCGTTGAACTGAAGAGTTGCTGTTCAAGTCCTAGCAGCTTGGCGATAGGCTCTACAGCACTGCGTGCCGCGGGCAGGGGTTTTATCAAGTTGGCGAGATTATAAAGTAGTGAGTGGTTATCTAATGCACCCATATAGATATTGTGAAAGGTGCTCAACATGGGTACCAGCCCCGGTTGTTGCGGACACCAGGCGACCTGATCAGGAAGCTGCTCACGCAACGCTTTGAGTAAGGTCGATTTGCCGACGCCGCTGCCGCCGACCAGCGCCACGCGCTCGCCAGCGACAATGCTCAGGGATAGTCTGTCCAGGACCGTACGACCCTGATAATGGAGTGTCTGGTCGCTAAATTGAAATAGCGGCCTGTGGCTAATACGATCGCTCAACAACGGCGCCTATTGGTCTGCATCAATCAGGCCGATGGCTATCGCAGTATCGACAATCGGTTGATAGAGGGTGTTAGTGGCCGAAACAAATGCACTGCGGGGAAAGCTAGCGAGCAAGTCGGCATCGTCCATGTCCAATAGAGCACGGCTTAGGCGCGCCTGAAAATCGGCACCCCAGCTTTCGTTGACATCACCGCGCACAGTCCACTGGTAGTCAGGATAGGTCGGGGTTTGCCAGATGACTTTAACTTTACTGGTGTCGATTTTGCCGGCAGCCAATTGGCTGTCCCACACTTTGTAGTTGACCGCGCCAATCTGATAAGCACCGGATTGCACCAGCGCAATCGTGCGACTGTGATCGCCGCTGTAGCCGACCTTACTAAATAGCTTGTCTGGCGTGTCGCCCAAATGCTGGCGAATATAGTACTCCGGCATCAGTCTTCCGGAGGTAGAGCCTTTAGAGCCGAAGGTAAAGGTTTTGGCTGCCATGGCCTGCGGAAATCTGGCGCTTGTTTCGACGCCGCTGCTGTGGTGAGCAATAAAATAACTGCTAAAAAACTGATCTTCATAACCCTGAGCAATGGCTTGGCTGCCCGGTACCAGACGTCGTGCCTGGACGCCGGAAAGTCCGCCAAACCAGGCTAGCTGTACCTGATTGTTGCGAAAGGCGGTGACCGCTGCGGCATAGCTTTTAACGGGGATGTAGCGAACTTCAACGCCCAGTTGGCCCTGCAAATAGTCGGCGACTTTATTAAAGCGTTCTTGCAGGTTGGCTTCGTCTTGATCGGGAATAGCGGTGAAGACAAATGTTTTGGCGCTTGCAGCATCAGCATCTGCAGCGCTAGCACTGACAACTGCGGCCACAGTGCCTATGCCAAAGGGCGAGGCGCTGGAAATAGAAATTATAAATAACAACGTTAGCGTGACGAGATTACGCACTGGCTGAATCCGCATTGAAAGATCCTTTTAATTAAAGTGTTCGGCCTATGGCCGCGAGAAAGAGGCGGATGGTTTTCCGCGGCGGCGATTGTACCAGTGATCAAGGGCTGTGGTTAAGAAGCTTGGAGTTGAAATTTTCGTCGCGATGATCTCGTAGCGAAAGATCTTGTAGCGTATAGCGGTATGACGAACTGGCCTGACGAATCCCTGTCAGGCCCAGTTGAGTTAGTATTTAAGTGCGTTAACCTTTCTGTGCTTTAGGCCTGCTCCTGCGACCACTTGGCAAAACTGCTGCCGCTCTCGGCAAGCGTTTTAATCAATTCAGCCGGCTGCCAATAATCTTCTCCGGATTGCTGCTGAAAGGCAGACAATTTTTTATACACAGTCTCCAGCCCAATATGATCGGCATAGTGCATAGGTCCACCGTGATACACCGGGAAGCCATAGCCAAACACATAGACTACATCGATATCACCGGGGCGCTGAGCAATTCCCTCCTGAAGAATTTTCGCTCCCTCATTGATCAGCGGTAACAGAAGACGATCGAGGATTTCCTCATCGCTAAAGTCTCTGCGACTGACGCCATATTTGACTGCCTGAGCTGCAATAAGCGCGACAACGTCTGGGTCACTGATACGTGCCCGAGTCTGGGGGTCGTATTGATAAAAACCGGCGCCGCTTTTTTGCCCGAGACGCCCCTGTTCAACTAGCGCATCGGCGATACAGTAACTGCGTGGATCACCTTTTTCGTCGTCGCTTAAACTTTCGCGAACCTTGTAGCCGATATCAATCCCGGCCAGATCAGAGACAGCCAGAGGCCCCATGGCCATGCCATAGTTCTCCATAACGCGGTCGATCTGTTCTGCGCTGGCACCCTCGATCAGGCACAGCTGCGCTTCGCGGCCATACTGGCTGAGCATACGGTTGCCGATAAAGCCGAAACAGACGCCGGACAATACTGGCACTTTGCCGATCGCTTTGGCCACTGCCATAGATGTGGCAATCACTTCATCGGAGGTTTTTTCTGCGCGGACAATTTCCAATAATTTCATAATATTAGCCGGACTAAAAAAGTGCAGGCCGATAACATCTTCAGGTCGCTGCGTTGCCGCGGCGATGGCATTGACATCCTGATAAGAGGTGTTGGTGGCAAGAATCGCACCGGGTTTACAGACCTTGTCGAGGGTGGCAAACACCTGTTGCTTGATTTCAAGGTTTTCAAACACGGCCTCGATAACCAGATCAGCATTAGCCAAATCTTGATAGTCGGTGGTGCCGCTAATCAAGCTCAAACAGCCTTGCTTTCGCTCTTCGCTGAGCTTGCCTTTCTTAACTGTCACAGAATAGTTTTTGTCGATAATGCCGAGTCCGCGCTGCAGCGCTTCATCGTTGATTTCCAGCATCGTGACGGGAATGCCGACATTGGCGAAATTCATGGCAATGCCACCGCCCATGGTGCCACCGCCAATAATCGCCACAGACTGTATCGGCCGCTTGGCGGTCTCTTTGCCGAGACCTTTAATTTTGGTGGCTTCGCGCTGGGCGAAAAACAGTTGCCGCATGGCAGCGGATTGGCTGGATTCGATGCAATCTTTGAAGTGACGTTGTTCGGCGGCCAGTCCCTCGTCAAATGGCAGGGTGGCTGCCGCTTCAATGCAATCGATAATACGCTGTGGTGCCATCTGTCCCTTTGCTCGGCGACTGAGCTGTTGGCGAGAGCCGTCGAAAACATCAGCTTTAAAAGACGCTGTATCTATATTGATATCGCGAACACGCCGCAGTGGTGCATTATCGGCGATCAATTGCTGGGCATAAGCCAGGGCGCCCTCAAGCAGGTCATCGCCATCAATAATATGGTCGATTAATTTTAGCCCGATAGCGGCTTGAGCTTTGATAGGAGTGCCGCTGGTCATTAGTGCAATGGCCGCCTCGACGCCGGTTAAACGCGGTACGCGTTGCGTGCCCCCGGCACCGGGAAGCAGTCCGAGCTTGACTTCGGGCAAGCCGACCATTGCCGACTTCACTGCACAGCGATAGTGGCAGGCGAGTGCCGTTTCTAAGCCGCCACCCAACGCGGTACCGTGAATCGCCGCTATCACCGGTTTAGATGATAGCTCAATGGTTTCGAGAATTTCATTAAACGCGGGCTTAGTGGCTGGTTTGCCAAACTCGGAGATATCAGCACCGGCAATAAAGGTGCGCCCACTGCAGATTAACAATAGCGCTTTGCAGTTGTCGTTCTGTGCCCCTGTAATGGCCCCGTGAATGCCTTCTCTCAGTGCTTGCGAAAGTGCATTGACCGGTGGATTGTCGATCCAAATGATTCCGATATCGCCCTGTATTTCATAGCTAACTACTGACATAACGCCCCTCGATTTTTAATTTTATCTGGCTGTGTTTTTAAAATTTTTGATTCCACATTAGATTGTTAATATGGAAAGTTACATAGTCACTCTCTGGTTTAAATAGGCTGTTATACTTTGCTTATTACAATTTTCCGATCAACTAAACAGAGAGATTGAGCATCATGCAGAGTAACAGAAAATTAGACATAGTGGTCTATGGCGCCACTGGTTTTACTGGTCGGCTGGTCGCGGAGTATCTGAATAACCAATATGGCGTCAATGGGCAGGTTAAGTGGGCGATGGCGGGCCGCAGCCATGCCAAGCTGGAAGCTGTGCGCGATGAAATGGGTATTGCCAGCGACGTGCCGCTGGTGGTTGCGGATGCCACTGATAGTGAGTCGCTCAATGCAATGGTGCTGAGCAGCAAGGTTATTTTAACCACCGTCGGTCCATATCAACTGTATGGCAATGAACTGGTGGCGGCCTGTGCTGCGCATGGTACTGATTATGTCGATCTCTGTGGCGAGCCTGCCTGGATGCATCAGATGATCGCAGCGCACTCGGCGGCAGCCCAAGCCAGCGGTGCACGAATAGTTTTTTCCTGTGGCTTCGATTCGATTCCCTTTGATCTCGGTGTATTGTTTTTACAGCAGACGGCCGAGCAGCAGTTGGGCGCCATGGTGCCGCGTGTGAAAGGTCGTGTACGTTCAATGAAAGGAACTTTTTCCGGTGGCACGTTGGCGAGTTTCCGCGCCACGATGGCGGCGGCGGGCAAAGATCGCGCTCTGATCAATGTACTGCGCAATCCGTTTGCACTGACCGATGGTTTCAGCGGTCCCGACCAGCCCCTGGGCAACAAGCCAGAGTTTGATGAGGCGCTGCAAAGTTGGATAGCCCCGTTTGTGATGGCCAGTATCAACACGAAAAATATTCACCGTTCGAATAAGCTGCTCGGTCATGCTTACGGCAGCAATTTTGTCTACGATGAAATGCTCGTGACTGGCCCCGGTGAACGCGGCGAAGCAATAGCCAAAGCGGTCGCCGAGGATAATTCCATGGCGAGTGATCCACGCCAGCCGGGTGAAGGCCCGAGTCTTGAAGAGCGCATCAATGGCAACTACGATGTACTATTAGTTGGCGAGGCGAGCGACGGTCGCTCAGTTCGAGTGAGTGTTAAGGGTGATATGGATCCCGGCTATGGCTCGACGTCGAAGATGATTGCCGAAAGTGCCGTATGTTTGGTGAAAAATCCTGACTTAGCAGCTGGCGGTATTTGGACTCCAGCGCCGGCTATGGGTGAGGCGTTAATTAAACGCTTGCAGGCCAATGCTGGGTTGACCTTCACTGTTGAAGATCAGTAAAGACGGCTGAATAAGACTACAGATTGCCGACAGGGAGCGCTTGCGAGAGACGTTGAAAAAGAATAGCAACCGGGAGCAGTCAGTATGAAATTTCATCCCTTGAAGGATGCCTTGATCGAAGAGCTGCACAATCGACCCTTTCCAGTGGTCGATTTGCCGGCTCAGGTGTCTAGTTTGGTTTATCTCAATCCCGGCGATCGCCAGGCCGAACTCGAGCACCTTAGCCTCCTAGCACAGCAGTCTGGCGTGGCGCCTCCGGAGAAAGATAAGAACTGCTATTACCAAAGTTTTAGCGAGTTTGACCTTCGCTGGGAACGACATAATGAGTTTTCAACATACACGGTGATTCGCCAGCGTCCGCCAGAAAGCAAATCATGCTGCAATTTGTTCGCTCTACTCAATTCAGAATGGCTCAACTCTATCGCCGGTGAAGTGATAGCGGCTAACCATATTGACCTTCGCCCGGCCTCACTGACACCTCAGGAATTAGTAGATTATTTTGATGGCCAACGCTTAGTAGGCGGTAAAATGTACGATGGTCTGGCGACGATCTGGACATCGGTGCAGACCCATAGTGATGGGTTTATACGCACCTTGATTATCGACGAGGGTATTGATTCGCTTCAGGCTGGCAGGGCAATTCGCAATCTATTGGAAATTGCGGCTTACCGGGCGATGACGTTGTTGGCACTGCCGATCGCACGCCAGCTGATTCCGAAAGTGACTGAGTTAGAGCAACGTCTGGTGGCGACTAATGCCAAGCTCAATCAGTTAGAGTCGGTGGAAGATGAACAAAACCTGATGACTGAGCTGGTTGAGGAAGCGATACAGTTGGAAGAGTTGGTTGCTGATCACAATTTTCGTTTTTCGGCGACACAGGCCTATTTTAGTCTCACTGAAAGTCGCTTGGATATGCTTCGCGAACAAAAAATGGCGACATTCCGCACCCTAAAACAGTTTCATGCGCGGCGTTTTATCCCTGCCTTTAACACCTGTATGTCAGTGGTTAAGCGCAAGGAAGATTTGTCTAGGCGGATTAGCCGCACCACTGAGTTATTAAATTCTCGATTACAGTTGTCGCTGGAATTGCAGAATCAGCGCCTGCTGGGCTCGATGGATAAACGCAGTGCATTGCAATTGCGCCTGCAGAAAACGGTTGAGGGTTTGTCGGTGGTGGCGATGACCTACTACAGCATGAATCTGATCAAACTATTGATAGAACCACTGCCAATTGAGACTTACCTGTCAATCTCTAAGATCACGGCCTTAGCACTTATTACGCCTTTTGTTTTTGCTGGTGCAATTATGTTGGTGAAGAGAATTCACACTAAACTGGAAAATTAGAGCGATCAGTTCAATCAGGTCAAGCGTGCTGCTGATTCCACTGCACACAGTCTTCCAGCGTCACACCAGAGCCGCCAAAGATATCCAGTGCACTGCCAATGGTGAGATCGACTTTGCCATTGGAGAGTGCCTGCACCAGTTCCAGATCTTCTAGTGAGCGCGCGCCGCCGGCATAGGTGGTGGGCAGTGTGCAGCAGCTGCCAAGTAGACTAACCAATTCACCATCAATGCCACGTTGCAGTCCCTCGACATCTGCGGCGTGAATAAGCAATTCCGCGCAGTGATTTTCCAGCTCGGCAATGGTTTGCTGATCGACTGGCATCGTAGTCACGGTCTGCCAGCGATCGGTGGCGATCATCCAGCCCTCTGCGGCGCGGCGACAGCTGAGGTCCAATACCAAATGCTCGGCACCCACTTCGGCTTTGATTTTTTCCAGCCGCGACCAGGAAAAATCGCCGTTTTCGAAGAGATAAGAGGTGACAATAATGTGCGAGGCACCAGCGTTTAAATAGCTTGTCGCGTTGTCGAGGTTGACGCCACCACCAAATTGCAAGCCATTGGGGTAAGCTGCCAGCGCCTCGAGAACTTGCTGTTGGTTGTTTGGGCCAAGGGCAATGACATGACCGCCGGTTAAGCCCTGCTGTCGATAGAGGCTGGCATAGTAGGCGGCATTGTGGCTACTGACGAAATTGGTTGCGGCGCCAAGATCGGTAAGACTACCGCCGACAATCTGTTTAACCTGACCCTGGTGAAGATCGATGCATGGGCGAAACGCGGTCAAGGAGCCTACTCCAGTGGATGATTTAAAAGTGGATAATATAAGGTCTCAAGTATAGCCTACTGAAGCGCGCTGCCAACCTTTGAGCCATTTTCACGGTTGAGTTTTTCACAGATAAACCGACCGGCTGCGACCAGCTTGTGCAGATCGATACCATGTTCGATTCCGAGACCGTCGAGCATATAGACCAGATCTTCGCTGGCGACATTTCCCGGTGCTGCCTGATTGTTGGTCTGGCCGGCATAAGGGCAGCCGCCGAGACCCGCTACTGAGCTGTCCACTACCGCAATACCCATCTGTAGTGCGCGGAGAATATTGGCCAGTGCCTGCCCATAGGTATCGTGACAATGCACGGCGAGCTGTGCCACTGGGATATCGCGCAGTAATCGATTTAGCAGTGTCTCGATTGACCCGGGGGTGCCGACGCCGATGGTGTCTCCCAAGGAGATTTCATAGCAGCCCATGGCCAACAATTGTTCAGCGACCTCGGCAACTTTATCGGCCGCGACCGCGCCCTCAAATGGGCAGCCGACGACGCAGGAGATATAGCCACGCAGCCTGAGCCCGTTAGCGAGAGCCTGCTCGGCGACTGGTTTAAAACGCTCAATGCTCTCGGCAATTGAGCAGTTAATATTTTTTTGGCTAAAGCGTTCCGATGCTGCAGCAAACACCGCAACCTCTTTCACGCCACAGGCCATAGCGCGCTCAAGCCCTTGCAGATTAGGTGTCAGCGCGGCATAGGTCACCTGGTCGCTGAGTGGCAGTGCGGCAAATACCTCTTCACTGCCAGCCATCTGCGGTACCCATTTCGGGCTGACAAAACTGCCGGCTTCAATATAGCGGACTCCGGCCGCCGTTAGGCGCTGGATCAAATCGACTCGGCTAGCGACATCTAAGGCAATTTTTTCATTTTGCAGACCATCGCGAGGACCGACCTCGACAATTTTGACATGGCTTGGCAAGGTCATTTTTCGGCCGCCTCAAACAGTAATAATTCTGCACCACCATCGACCAGATCGCCTGCTTGATAAAAGAACTCGCTGACTCTGCCAGCGCTCGGCGCGACAATAGTATGTTCCATTTTCATCGCCTCCATCACCAGCAGGGTGTCGCCTTTGGCCACCGCTGCGCCGGCCTCAACCAGCAGTGTGACCAGGGTGCCATTCATTGGCGCAGTTAGGTTGGCTGTGCTGTCATGATTGTCATCGAGACCAAGGTCAGGAGGCGTTTCCGAACAATGGAAGACTCCTCGTGGGGTAAATAGATTAAGGCCATCTTTATCGCTTACCACTTTGATGTCGGCAGGTAGCTCTGCGCTAGCAGCGACGGCCTCAATCTGTTGCTTGCCGAGGGTTATTTTCAGCGGTTTTTGTTGAGTGTCACTGGCCCGCCAATGATTGACCAGATGCCACGGCGAATTGGGTTCGCTGGATTGTTTAGCGCGCTCTCTTGCACGCATTGTTCGCGCGGCAAAAATCGCCTGTGCAGCGAGCGGTGTGGCGTAGTCGATATCCTCTTGGCGACGACGAAAGATTTCCTCTTCATGCTCTTCGATAAAACCGGTGTCCACTTCTCCGCGGCGGAAGGCATCGCAGCTCGCCAAGTTGTAGAGAAAGGCTATGTTGGTGATCACGCCGCCAACTCGATAATGGCTCAGGGCATCGGTCAGGCGTTGCAGAGCGCGCTCGCGGTCACTGTCCCAGACAATCAGTTTGGCTAGCATTGGATCATAAAACACCGAGACCTCATCGCCCTCGATGACGCCACTGTCGATGCGCACGTGGGTCGTTTCCGCTGGCGCTTGCAGTGAGATTATTTTGCCCGTCGCGGGAAGGAAATCGCGCTCAGGATCTTCGGCATAGATACGCGCCTCAAAGGCATGACCATTGATTGTTAATTGGTCCTGTGAGCAGGGTAGGGGTTCACCGCTGGCGACACGCAACTGCCATTCGACAAGGTCCTGGCCGCTAATCATTTCGGTGACCGGATGCTCCACTTGCAGGCGGGTGTTCATCTCCATAAAGAAGAATTCGCCGTCACTGTCGAGCAGAAATTCGACGGTGCCTGCACCTTGATAATTGATCGCAGTGGCTGCTCGAATAGCCGCGGCACCCATACGTTGGCGCAGCTCATGACTGATGCCGGGAGCGGGAGCCTCTTCGATCACCTTTTGATGACGCCGTTGCACAGAACAGTCGCGCTCAAACAGAAAGACGGCATTGTTATGCTGATCGCAGAACACTTGGATTTCCACATGACGTGGTTTTTGCAGATACTTTTCGATTAGCATCAGGTCATCGTTAAAACTATTTTTTGCCTCGCGCTTGGCCGCGGCCAGTGCCTGATCAAATTCAGCTGCATGGTAGACCGCGCGCATGCCTTTGCCACCGCCACCGGCGGCGGCTTTAAGTAGCACTGGGTAACCCATTTGGTTAGCGGTTTGTTTTAGTACCGCTGGATTTTGGTCTTCGCCGTGATAGCCCGGCACCAGTGGCACATTGGCTGCGCCCATAATATTTTTGGCCGCGGACTTTGAACCCATCGCCTCGATAGCTTCCACCGGCGGGCCGATAAAGGTGATTTTGTGGGCCTGGCACTGACGACAAAATTCGGCATTTTCAGAAAGAAAACCGTAGCCGGGATGGATTGCCTCGGCGCCACTGGCTATGGCTGCTTGAATAATTGTGTCGATAACGAGATAGGATTCCGCAGATGGCGATGGACCAATATAGATCGCCTCGTCAGCCAGCCTGACATGCAGTGCATGACGATCTGCATCGCTGTAGACGGCGACGGTTGCAATGCCCATTTTTTTTGCCGTTTTAATAATACGGCAGGCGATTTCGCCACGATTGGCGATCAGTATTTTAGTAAACATTACGAGTATCCATTGTGGTCACGATAGCCATTTCGGCTGGCGTTTCTGCAAAAACGCGTTGAGGCCTTCCTGTCCTTCGCTGCTGACGCGAATAGCGGCGATGGTTTTGCAGGTGTGATCGATCAGCGTTTCATCTACCGCTTTGCCGCTGACCTCGACAATCAACTTTTTGGCAGCGCGAACAGCCATGGGACCATTGCCCAGCAGGGCGGTGATGAGTCTCTCAATGCAGCGGTCGAGATCATCAGTAACAGTGATCTCAGTGACTAGACCGAGCCGTTGAGCAGTTTGCGAATCAAAGCGCTCGGCCGTCATAAAGTAGCGCCGTGCGGCGCGGTCACCAATGGCACGGATAACATAGGGCGCGATGGTTGCCGGCACCAGACCAATCTTGACTTCACTGAGGCAAAAGGTGGCTTGGTCGCTGGCGACGGCCATATCGCAACAACTCGCCAGTCCGACAGCGCCGCCAAAGGCCGCGCCTTGAATCCGCGCGATGGTTGGCTGTGGCATTTGCTGAAGCGTTTTCAGCATGGCGGCCAGGGCATTGGCGTCGCGCAGGTTTTCATCGTAGGAGTAGCTGGCCATGCGCTGCATCCAGGCCAAATCTGCGCCGGCCGAAAAGCTTTTACCATTAGAACCTAGCACCATAATGCGAACGCTTTCATCGCTGGCGATGGTCTGAAAAGTCTCTGTCAATTCGGCGATAATCTGATCGTCGAAGGCATTGTGTTTGTCAGGGTTGTTGATGGTGACCCGAGCGACGCCACGGCTGTCGATTTCGCTTAGTACTTTATCCATGCTGTCCTCGTTTTGTTGAGTGTGTGAGCGAGTAAAATTTGGCAGGCATCCTTCAGTGTGCTGTGCGCTCTCAGGACGATATCCAACGCAGGTGGATATCACATTCTAAACACACCAAATTTTGTTTCGCCGATCACTCGATTATGGCTTGCCGAAATTGACAGTCCCAACACCATCCGTGTATCCGCCGGATCAATCACGCCGTCATCCCACAACCGCGCCGAGGCATAATAAGGGTGTCCCTGATGTTCATAGCTATCGATTATTGGCTGCTTAAAGTCGCTTTCATCCTGTTCACTCCAATCGCTGCCGTCGCGCTGATATTTGTCGCGGGTCACTTGGGCCAAAACGCCGGCGGCTTGCTCGCCCCCCATTACCGAAATCCGTGCATTGGGCCACATAAACATAAAGCGCGGGTCATAGGCGCGGCCACACATGCCGTAATTGCCGGCGCCGAAAGAGCCACCAATGAGTACGGTAAATTTAGGTACATTAGCCGTTGCGACTGCGGTGACCATTTTGGCGCCATGTTTGGCGATGCCGTTGTTTTCATATTGCTTGCCGACCATAAAGCCGGTGATGTTTTGTAGAAAAACCAGTGGGATTTTGCGCTGTGCGCAGAGTTCAATAAAGTGCGCGCCTTTTTGCGCCGACTCGCCAAAGAGAATGCCATTATTGGCGACAATGCCCACCGGGTAGCCGAAGATGCGGGCAAAGCCACAGACCAGAGTGGTGCCATAGAGCGCCTTGAATTCATCGAAGTCAGAGCCATCGACGATGCGTGTAATAATCTCGCGGACATCATAGGACTTGCGTGAATCGCTCGGCACGATGCCGTAGATTTCATCACTTTTATAGACCGGCTCAATCGAGTCGTTGAGATCGCCATTGACCGGCTTAACGCGATTGAGTCGCGCGACGGCATTGCGAACCAGTTCCAGGGCATGATGATCATTGTTGGCTAAGTGGTCGGCTACACCTGAGGTGCGGCAGTGCACATCAGCGCCGCCGAGCTCTTCCGCTGTGACCACTTCGCCGGTAGCGGCTTTAACCAAAGGCGGCCCAGCGAGAAAAATGGTGCCCTGATTTTTGACGATGATCGATTCATCGGCCATGGCTGGCACATAGGCTCCACCAGCGGTGCAAGAGCCCATTACGGCGGCAATCTGGGGGATATTCTGCGCTGACATGTTGGCTTGATTATAAAAGATCCGACCAAAGTGTTCGCGATCGGGGAAGACTTCATCCTGGTGCGGCAGATTGGCGCCGCCGGAGTCGACGAGATAGATGCAGGGCAGGTGATTGTCTGCGGCGACTGTCTGAGCGCGGAGGTGTTTTTTGACCGTCAATGGATAGTAGCTTCCGCCTTTAACGGTGGCATCGTTGGCCACAATGACACATTCCTGACCGCTAACGCGGCCGATGCCGGTAATAATGCCGGCGGCTGGAACCGCCTCATCGTAAACGTTATATGCAGCGAGGGCGGAGAATTCGAGAAACGGGGAGCCGGCATCGAGGAGTGCTTCGACACGCTCGCGGGGGAGTAATTTTCCCCGCGCCCTGTGACGTTCGCAGGCTTTCTTACCACCGCCTTGATGAATCGTATTCAGCGTGCTTTTGAGATCTTCAACCTGTTTCTGCATGGCGTCGGCATTGACGAGAAAATCGGCACTATTGCGATTAATTTTGCTTTTGATAATGGGCATAATTTTTCCTTTATCAGCTATTAATTATCAGCTCTGCGAAAACAGTTCTCGGCCAATCAGCATACGCCGCACTTCGGAGGTGCCGGCACCAATTTCGTAGAGCTTGGCATCGCGCAGCAAGCGCCCTGCGGCATAGTCGTTGGTGTAGCCATTGCCGCCCAGTGCCTGAATGGCTTGCAGTGCCATCTGCGTGGCTTTTTCGGCAGTAAATAAAATCACCGCGGCGGCATCTTTGCGTGAGTCCTGCTCGAGATCGCAGGCTTTGGCGACAGCGTAGAGGTAGGCTCGCGAGGCATTGAGATCGGCGTACATATCGGCGATCTTGCCCTGCATTAATTGAAATTCACCAATCGCCTGGCCGAACTGGTTGCGCTCATGAATATAGGGCAGCACCACGTCGAGACAGGCTTGCATAATACCCACTGGACCACCAGACAATACCGTGCGCTCATAGTCGAGGCCAGACATCAGCACGGCGACACCGCGTCCTTCGCCACCGAGAATGTTCTCGGCTGGCACTTCACAATCTTGAAACACCAGTTCACAGGTGTTGGAGCCGCGCATACCGAGCTTGTCGAGTTTCTGATGGCGCGAAAACCCCGAGAAGTCGCGCTCAACAATAAAAGCGGTGATGCCTTTGGAGCCAGCGCTGGTGTCAGTCTTGGCATAGATAATATAGGTGTGGGCATCGGGACCATTGGTGATCCACATCTTATTGCCATTGAGCAGGTACTTGTCGCCCTGTTTGGTGGCGCTCAGTTTCATGCTGACGACATCGGATCCGGCATTGGGTTCGCTCATGGCGAGGGCCCCAATATGTTCGCCGGAGCAGAGCTTGGGCAGATATTTTTGCTTCTGTTCCTCGCTGCCATTTTTAGCCAGTTGGTTAACACAGAGGTTGGAGTGGG
>JGI20156J14371_10000918_pt1 | contig 24994 bp, 8 predicted proteins | sample COG_06_FD_14371 | JGI IMG/M metagenome (IMG submission 14371)
GAAAAGCTTGACAACGACATCGAAGAAGGAAACATATAATGCGTGGAATCGACAAAGCGCAGAAGAATCTTTAGGGACGTTGTTCGCGGCTACTCTAGCACGCTTTTCAACGACAAGCTTGTATATATAAAACATCTCACTCCACATGATCAAGTGGAGCTTGAGGAAATTGAAGAGCGTTATCACAATGAGGCATTGAAGCGTGGTGTGCCCACCGAGGCGGACATGCTTGAGTTTCTGAAGGGGGAAGGTCAATGGCTTGATGAAGACGAACGTGTGATCACCGAAAAAACTCTTTATCTTGAGAATTTAAAAAAAGCATTAACCAAGCTGGTGCTCAAAAAAGATGTTGATAGACAAAAGGCAGTCATTGACAAAGAAGAAAAATTGCTACTCGAAAAACAAACACAAAAAATACAACTTGTTGGCAACACATGTGAAAAATATGCGAAAGATCGACTCAATGATTTTTATATGATCAAGAGTTTCTTTAAAGATGCCGAAATGAAAACAGAATTGTTCAGCGAAGAGGTGTTTGACGAGCTCGAAAATTACGACATCAAAAAAATAATCTTTGCATACAACGATATCTTTCAAAGTTTCAGCGAAGAAAATATACAATATACAATACTAGAAGATTTTTACAATCCATATCTCAGCTTTGCAGAAGATAGTCTACAATTTTATGGAAAACCATTTTGCGAATTGACATACAATCAAATAAGATTGATCGTATATACTAGAGTGTTTAAAAATATATTTGACTCAAATGAAAATATACCTGAGAACATAAGAAAAGATCCCGCGAAATTGCTGGAATTTGGTAGCAGTTCAAAAGAAGAGCGTGACAAAGTAAAAGACAAACTTTCTCAAGGAGATGGTGGTACAATTGTTGGCGCAAAACGTGAAGATTATGAACAATTAGGAATCAAAAAATCAAAGGGTGGAGTTGATTTACATGAAGAAGCAAAGAAAAAAGGTGGAACATTAAATATGGAAGATTTGATGAAATTGCATGGTGTGACATAATTTTGGTGTATTAATACCTTATCTAAGGAATAAGGAAATATGGCTATTGATCTTGATGTACATGGTAATACCAAACCGCTTGAGGCGGCGGTACAAGCGGCTGTAAACAGAATTCGTCGTCAACCAATTAAAATTACGGTTGATGACAAGGGCGCCACCCAGCCATTGGGTAACATGAAGCGTGGTGCCGATGAGTTTACCAAATCAATGGAAGCTGCGAATGCTCGTATTCTTGCGTTCGGTGCGAGTATGGCAATCATAAATGGTGTGGCTAATGCATTCAAGGGTATGGTTAAAAATCTTGTTGAGGTTGAGAAAGCCATGGCTGATGTTAATGTGGTTATGGGTTTGAGCGCTCAAAACTTGGAAAAATTTAGTGATGGACTTTTTAAAGTAGCAAAAGAAACTGGTGCAGCATTCAAGGTTGCTGCAGATGCTGCCACAGAATATGCTCGTCAGGGCTTGGGTGTTGAGGAGTCTCTAAAAAGAACCAGAGACGCTTTGGTTCTTACTCGTTTGACTGGCATGGATTCTGCCGAAGCGGTAAAATCTTTGACTGCTGCGATGAACACATACGGCACGCAAATCAAAGATACTACGCAATTGGTTAGTAAATTTGCTGCGGTTGATGTTAAGTTTGCGGTTAGCGCGCAAGATTTTGCGGACGCTATTTCTCGTACTGGTCAATCTGCTCAAAGTGCTGGTGTGAGTATCGATGAACTTGTGGGTATTGTAACTGCCGCTCAGCAAAAAACTGCTCGTGGTGGTGCGGTTATTGGTAATGCATTGAAAACAATTTTCACAAAAACAGGAAAAACTGATACGCTCAATCAACTTGAAAATTTAGGAATCGCAGTTCGCGATCTTGAGGGGAATACAATTGGTGCACAACGTATACTGAATGATCTCGCCAATACGTTTGATACTCTTAGCGCTGCGCAAAAAGCNCAAATTACTCAAACAATGGGTGGTTTGTTTCATATCAATATTTTGAAAGCTGTTTTGAGTGATGCCGCGAAGCAAAATGGTATCATGGCTGAAGCNACCAGNATATCTGCTGGCGCTACAGATGAAGCTATACAAAAGAATGAAGANNTGCGCAAAACAATGTCTGCAGTTGCCACAGAAACAGGACTTGCCATCAAACAAGTTAGTACGCAAATTGGAGAAATTGCACTTGCTCCAGGAATGGAAAAGATTCTCAACTCTGTCAAAAGTCTTGCTGAAGGATTGAGTGGAGTATTGGGTGATGGAGAGAGTACTGGAAGTAGTTTTGCTACTGGCCTTCTTAAAGGTATTGGTAATGTAATTACTGGACCAGGACTTGTTGTTCTCGCGGGCGTATTTTTCAAATTATTTGGTCAAGCATTAAAGTTTACAAAAGAAAGTTTAACATCTTTGGTCGGCGTAACAACCGAAAAACAAAAACAAAAAGCCATACAAACAAGCTTGGTTGCATTGTTTGGTCAAAACGCAGCACTCAACAAAGAAATGTTGCGCACAGATATTGGCCGCACCGAAAAAGAAAAAATCATACTTGGTCTACTTAAGGCACAGGTTGTTGAGGCTAACTCATTAAACAAATTGACTGCTGGCATGGCTGGCACATTGTATCGAAAAGGTTATGGTGCGAATTTAACACCCGTTGGCAAAAAAGCGAGTGGACATATTCCTAATTATGCAAACCCAGAACGTGCACAAGCTGCGCAGGGTGGATATGCTGCTGGAAATATTCGAAGCATGAACATGCCTGGCGAAGGTTCAGTTATATATAATAGCGCAGAAAAAGTCAAGAATTTCAAAGGTATGAGTCAACCTGCAATCATGCCTCCTCATTCAAGTAAAGCTGGAAAAAACTATCAACAAGCATTTGGCGATATACATGGATTCGATCCATATGCTGCAGGAGGATATATACCGAATTATGCTTACAATAGAAGGAGAACGGGGAATAAAAGAACTACTTCTAATACTAGTGACATAAAGAAAATAAATTTAAACAATTTGTTTCCCGAGACAAGTCAAATGGGGGTTCTTTTAGGTTTTGGTCCTGGGCATTCGGCTGGGCTAAAGGAGTATAAGCAAAAATACTCCTCGTTATCTGCTCCAGCAAAGACCGTTTTAAATAAAAAGTTAAAGCCTAGCCTCGTAAAGCAGATAAGCAAGAAGGGCGCTTATTCTCCTCTCGTTTCCGCAACCTTGAAAACAAAACCTGTTTATGAAATTAGTGATGGCGACGCTAGTCAAATAGAGCAGATATTAGGGGAATCAACTTTAGAAAAAAAACTTTATAAACATGTTGGGCAGGGTTTTGATAGATTTTCTCATGAGGTTGGGGTTGATATGTTTGGCGGAAAGATTGGGAAAGCTGGTATTGGAGTTTTAAAAAATCACATGGATGGCTCTATGCTGGGCGGAATTCTTGAAGCCGCAGTTCGAGGGTCTTTAGACAATAAGAAAGTTTCCGATTCACAGGCCCCTTTCGACTTTATCGGCGAAGATGCTAAGAATGTTGCAAAATTTATTGGTGACGATAAATTGAGATATATAGAGGCAAAACTTCATAAAAGCGCAGCGGCGGGTTCGAGCGGTAAGCTTCCAATGAAGGTTTTAAACGAGTTTAAAGCTTACGGCCACATCCCCAACTTTGCCGATCCATTATCTGATGCAATAGGCCGAGAAAAAGCGGCTGGCGTTCCAGTTTCACAAATTCGTGTGGGCTCACACGGCGCACTCATGGGCAAGGGTAACCCCCTCGGCCTCGGCGTAACCAATACACATGATGAGCCAAATGGTTTGCGTGATGTGTTTGGTGCGAATGGATTTGTGCCGAATTATGCTGTTGGAGACTTTCTGAGTGGTTTCAGAATGGACGATGCTAATAGAGATTCTTTACTTCAATCTCGCGCAGAATATGCAAAAACAATTAAAGAGGCCTCGGCAACAGAAAAAAAATTAACCAGAACAAAAGAACAACAAGCACAAGCATTAAGCCAGCAGAGACAAGGTACTTCTGCTTATAATAGAGCTCAACAAAGATTGACCGCAACAAGCCAGGATCTTGATGCAGCGGTGAAAACTAGAGCTACTGCTGAAAGAAAATTAGCTGCAACATCTAACTCCACTGCTAGGGGAGCAGCTACGCGTCAAAGGTTTGCGGGGTCTGGTATGATGGCAGTGATGGGTGCATCTATGGCTTCTGGCTACCTACAGTCAGGCGGAGCTGAAAAAGGGGGCACGGCTTATCAAGCGGGAGGGGCCTTGCAGGGCGCAGCTACAGGAGCAATGATGGCCAGTATGGTCGCTCCATTTTTGGGTCCAGCTGCACCTTTTGTTGTTGCCGCAGGAGCCTTGTACGGCGCATTTGACGGTTGGAATGATGCAATGGATAAAAATACAGAAGCTTTAAAAAATGCAGAATCAAGAAGGCGAGAAGGGGTTATATCTTCTTTTGTGGGTACAAGTCCAAAATTTATGCAAGCATTTTCTAAGAACATATTTGATGATATGAATCAAGAGAGCATGCAGGTTATGAAGATGGCGGCCCCAAAGTTCACGGCTACTAAGCCCCCCGATGTCGGTAAATGGGATCTATTTACAAGAAGCGCGAATAACCTAATAGGTAAAGCGAAAATACCTTTTATTTCTCCATTATTTACTCCGAGCGATGAAGAGAGGTCGCAAGCTGTGGAATATAACAAACAGAAAGGTCAACAATCCCAATTTCAGAATGTGCAACAATATCAGGTCGGCTCTATGAAAAAAGCTGTAGAGTCTATGGGTGATGAAAAATTTTTATTTCCATCTTACACAAGAGATAAAAAAGGCAAGATACAACAACAGGGTCAGCCTGAACTGCAAAAGTCATCTGATTTTTTAAAAAATTTAGAAGACATAGATTTTTTTGAAGTTGAGGACACAGGGGATGTAAAGAGAATTGAGGCGTTAAGGTCTCAATTGTATAAAATTTATCAAGAACAAATCACTGCAGAGCACGATCAAAGTGAAGCAATAATTCTACAGCTAGATATTCAAAAAATCATGCTTGAGTCCCAAAAAAGAGCAAAGCAAGCACAATTTAATATTTCTGCTTCAATGCAAAACCAAGCAAGTAATCTATCTTTAATGGAAAAAACCATGGGCGGATTTGCAACCGAACAACAGAAGGCTCAATTTAAATATATTGGATCAATAAATAAAGCCGCCGAAACTTATGCATCTTCCGCGCAGCAAGCCGAAAACGCTTTTGAGTCTAATATGTTGGGAATACTTAAGAATGATGATGTAAAAAGCAAAGTCAAAACCGCACTAGCAAAGAAAATTAAGGAAAGGGGCGGCGGAGAAGTAGATACAAATAAACTTGAGGTTTCAGATGAATTCTTAAAGCTTTCCCAAGAAGAAAGGCAGGCAATGTATAAAGAATTGAAACTTGGAGACGACATTACTAAAAATATAGAAAACCAAGTTACTGCTAGAGAAAACGCGTTAAGTTTTGCGGAGCAGCAAGTAGATCAATCAAACTCAATTGCACAGGCAGAATTTAAAATAAATGATGCAATTGCCAAAAGAAAAGATATAATAAGTAATTTAAGGTCGGGCGGAGAATTAATGTCTCAAGCGCTTGGTCATGCTCAGGCTATGCGAGGAATGGATGCACGGGTCGGTGCTGCGCAAAGATTGACTGATGTCGGGCCTGGATACCAAACACGTGCCGAGCAAGAGGCTTTCCAAATGAGGGAAAAACAAATTGCGCTAGAAGATCAAATAAAAACAATTAGAGAAAACGCCACAATAGAGCTTCAAAAAGAGCAAACTAATCTTGAGGAAATAAATATGAAGGAACAGCAACTTCTGGATTTGAAGGCAAAAAGAGATAGCTTTGTTGGACCTGGTGCAAAACTTGATGAAAATGACTTAGCTACTTTAAATGGTTTAATTCAGACTGAAGAAAAAAGAAATCAAGCAAAAGAAAAAACACAAAATGCTATAGATAATATACTAGCAAAATCAAAGGAAGAAGTATCAACCGCAGAAAAACTATTAGCTTTAGAAGAAAAAAGATTAGCCGCAAAACGAGCACATGAAACTGGCCCTGGTGCCTTCAAAAATGGCTTGAAAGATGGTATGAAACAATTGCGCGAAGATACTTTATTGATTGATTATCAATTGAGTAGGGATATTCCCCAAAACTTTGCGAATGGATTAGCTGGCGCAATGACCGAAGCTCTTTCTGGCGCAAAAGATTTGGATGATGCTTTGCGTGATGCAGGTATTGCATTTTTAAAAACTATCCAACAAGCAATGATGCAAAAAGCCGCGAACAATCTTGTGGGTATGCTTCCATTCTCTCGCGGTGGAAATGTAAGGAAATATTCTCAAGGAGGCGGTGTGCCTGCTATGGTGAGTGACGGCGAATATGTGATGGGTGGTGGTGCAGTAAATAAATATGGCGGCGCATTTATGCATGGATTGAATGCTGGCGGAAATGTTCCTGCGTTTAGCAATGGCGGCAAGCTTGAAGGTTTTCAATACAAATCTGGCCGCGCATATCAAAGCAAAAAAATGAGCGGCGCTTTTTATGGTAGAGCAGATAATGTGGGATTGCGAGAAGATGCATCATCATTAGCGGGGGCGCTCGCAGACAAGCGCGCAAAAGAAGAAGAAGCAATAGCAAAAGCAAAAGAAGAAGCCGCGAAATACAATGCGCGAGTACAACAAATAGTGAGNACNGTNGCAAGTATAGCNATGGCTGGAGTNACTGCAGGAATGCAAGGTTCTGGCAAATTAACCGGAACAGCAAAAGCTGCAGGTTATGGTTCGAAAACTCCATTTGGGGTTAAAATGGCAACCGATGCCAGTGGTCAGGCCGTAAGCTTATTGCCAAATGTAGATACTAGCGGATTCAGTAATGTAACTAATACAAGAAGTTGGAACCCAATGTCTTGGGGCTCTCCTTCTACTGTAAATCCAGGATTGGGTCCGTTTTTCTGGAATAAGCCAAAAAATGAGTATTATGGAGGACCTATTCGTCAATATGCTAGTGGTGGACACATATCTGGTAAATCTGGAATCGACCAAATTCCTGCAATGCTCAGCGAGGGAGAGTATGTTATTCGTGCAAGCAGCGCTCGTCAAATTGGCAAGCCCATGCTTGATCGTATCAATGCAGGAAAATTTAATGATGGTGGACCAGTTGATAAAATAGCAGGGTCCGAAGAAACTTCTGGAACAAGCGGTAACACAAACAACATAAATATTTCTGTTAATATAGAATCTGGTTCAGTTAAAGACGAAAAGAAATCGTCCGATAATACATCTGTTGCGGCAAGTGTTGGAAGCAAAGAAAAAGAAAGTGGCTCGGCTATTGCAGATAAAATAAAACAACAAGTTCTTTCTGTGATAGTTGAAGAACAGCGTCCTGGGGGATTGTTGAGTGATTGATCATGAGCTATTCAAATTACGAACAAACAGTAATAGTCAATGGTCATCGGTTGCTTGGTGTTCAAAGTGTTGATGGTAGTTATGGAATAAGCGAAAAACCAATTCGCGTGGCGGGTGTTGGTTTTATTGATGCAATGTCGGATGCACCGCTACAAGGAAATTTTAGCATCAACCGAAAAATGGTTGGCGCGGATCCGTTGTTAGAGAAAAATTCGCTCGGAAAATATCTTTTTGACGAACAAGAAATAGATGGTCTTGTGTTATACGATAATGATACAAAAGGATTTGGTTTTACGAAAGGTCGTGTGTCGAGATATAGTGTGAATTGTAGTGTTGGAAACATTCCTGATATACAAACAGATATAACTGTTTATGGTAGTTTGGGTAAAAATGTATTGAAAAATAATTCTTATACTCAAAATTTAAATTCATCATATTATCCAACAAATTTAAGTCAAGTATATATTGGAGAAAGAGGTTCATCTTCAAATGTTGTTGATTCATGGAATGCAGGAACGTTAATAACTACAGATGAAAAATATTCGAATATTCCTGATATCACGCGAGAAAGAAGATGGACTAGTACTGTGTCTGGAATTACGTATCGTTGGCTTGAGCTTGGTAAGGATTCATTTACTTTGGTTCCGTATGGCGCGGTAATTGAACACGCAAATCAATCAATACAATATCCTGATCAATCAAGTATAAAATTTAATGTAAGTGATTTTAGTATAGATGCAGTTGTTGATTTTAGTTATAGTAGGTCAATAAATGTTGTGCCATTGTATGCATTGCAAAAAGATGGTGTTAAGACTTGGAATAGTGGTCAACCTATAACAAGCCCGAATTATGATCCTGTGCAAATTGACACACAGTATCCAATTGAAACAGATATATCTGTGACCATGATTGCAAATACTTATGAGATTCGCGAAATAAAAGATCGATTACAAAATGCACCAAGAAGTGAAATATCAATTGATATATGCGATGCAAATGATCACGCAAATATAATCAATAGTTTTGTGGGTAAAAATGTAAGATTGATTAGTGAAAGTATAAATAGCACAACAGAAGAAGAAATGAATATAAGTCTGTCGTACAAAAGTTACGAATCTTATCACAACGAGGTTTAATTATGGCGCGACCGTTTCTTAGATTTGAAGATGGCAAGATAACCTTGAATAACAAGGATCTTATGGTAAACTCTGCCAGCCTTTCGATTTCTCCATCTTTGCAGGTTGAGCGAGTTTATGGTGATTATGATGCGCAAATCGCGGGCGCTCGAACTGAGTTTGTTAATTTTGCTCCAACTCAAAATCTACAAGGACAATTGAATATATCATTTTACATGTCTGCAGATACAGTTTCTCCTAATAGTGTCAATAGGTTGTTTGAATTATTAGAGGTTGCGGATCCAGGAAATGCAAAAAGCTCAATTAGTGAAGCTCCAATAAATGGAAATGTTGTGGGTAGATATAGTTTTGATAATATGTTTTTAACTAGTTTCAATCTCAAGCTTGAGCCGTTTCGCTTGATTGTTGCTAATGCATCATACAATATATACGGTACAATAAATCGAACAGTTGATAAATATTTTACTCAATCAGATGTTGATTTCGCGCATGCACTAAAATCTTTTGGGGAAGTAAAAATAAGCAACCAAGCAACTGACGAGGAATTTGAAGTGAAAAGCTTGAGTTACAGCATCAATGTAGAACGTAAGATATCAAACAAAATAAGAGAAAATGAAAATACCGCGATTAATACATATGCTGGTGGAGCACTTCCGCATCGAGTTAGCGTGGAATCAATAACCTCTGAGGTTAATATAGAAGGTAATGAAATGGCTGAAAATTTAAATCCTTATGGCGACCAACAAACATCTTCTTCTCCATTTGGAATTGATGATTCTCTGGTGGATATATTTTTATATAGTCTTGGTGGCGAAAGAATTTCCAGATTGCATTGCGCAGGAAAAATACAGAATCAATCGATGAATATCGCAGAAGGTTCTCATGCAACAAGCTCGATCACAATAAAACAAATAATCAAATAATGCAAAATCTTACAAACATATCCAATTATATTGGTGATTATACTCCTGGCGTGGATTATAAAAAATTTGATTTTGTTTTTAATAAAGTAGATAGTTTATATTATTACGCGAAAGATGATATAACTTGGAGTGATGAATTGATTAATACTTTTGCGAATCGATACTCGCTCGATCCTTCTGGACCTCTATATGCTGGAGCTCAAACATATTATCTTTTTGATGCGCACAATGATATGTCTGATTATAAAATTGGACAAACCATAAACATTGGTGGGTCACTGTATGAAAATGATGGTAATTTTAAAATATTAAACATAGAAAGTAATTACAATCCAAGTGCAATAAAGCCTGGAGATTATGTGCTTTCTGAAATATTGAATGGGGAGGAAGGTGTGAGTGATTGGTTTTTGTCTGACTGGTTTTTGTTGGATCAAAAAGATATTTATTGGCCTGGTCGAGATTTTACTGCGTATGTTGATTCCAATATTGATTTATATAATGCATACGAATCTAGCGACAAAACTTTAACGAAAGAAGCTTGGGGTAGACAACATTACAATACATATGGCGAAACAGAAAATAGGGCAGTTCCTTTGAATGAAAGAGGGAATTGGATATACCATACAAAAATAGGCTGGGTTTACACTTCGATTAAAGGTAATTTTACTCCTTCCGACAAGTCTCTATGGATGAATATCGGCGGGCTTGATGATATGTGGTTTTTTGCCAAAAAAGATTGGACCGATGGAAACAATGCTGTATTGTATTACGAAGATTCAGGAAGAGAGGAGTATAGCTATGAAATAACCAGCGAAAATAAATCATTTGATTCGGATACTCGAGAAATTGATGTTAGTGATGATGGTCAATTTTTAATTGCTAGAGACAATTCTTCAATAAAAAGGTATGCAAAGAATGGTGATACCTGGATTGAACAAGCATCTTTGGATTTTAATGGGGAATATAGATATTTGTGTTGCGACGGGGATTGCGATACAATCGCTGTTTTATCTTATGATGACAATTACTACACTTTAAACACTCAAATGCTTCAAGAATATAAAGTGCATTATGATTATAATAGTGGACCGAGGGCTAGTATATATCTTTCTGTTGTACTTGGATTACCATGGAAAACAGAAAGCGGCCCACTAACAAATAGTCAATTAGAAAACTTTGAGTCTATCAGTAATTTAAAATACGCCGGAGATCTTAAAATTTATAAATACAACTCTTCTGCGAACGCTTGGGAGGAATCTCACTCAATATCACAAATTGTAGAACAAAACTTGATCGCAAATTTCAGTAAAAACGGTAATAATTTATTTGTTTTTGAACCTCACTCTCACGAATATAATCATTACAAAAATGGATTGCTCACTTGGCGTAGGCAATGCATGAGAGTTTTGGCTTTTAGTGGATCTGTGTGGGAAGATGAATTGATTATGGCAGGCACAAATTACGGAAATTTTGTTGACAATAAGGAATATTCATATGATGAACATGGATATTCTCAATCACTGACAATACACTTCAAGACTTTTGATAATAATACTTACGGTTCTGATGTGAATGTTTTATATTTTAATAGTCATTTTGTTGCTGATCAGTTTTCTGAATATTCTTCTTCAAAGCAAGTTTATGGATCAGGATCTTTTTGTGCTAGAATGTCTGGAGATGGAAATAGAATATTTTATATCGACCATAATACCAATAAAATAAAATACATAACGCGCTCTAATTCTGGAAACTGGTTTGATAATATTGGAGAAGTTAGTATGGGTGGTGATGTTTATGAATATGAGTTTCCTGATTTTCCGCTACCAATTAACGAAATAAATTTCAAAGCAAAGCAAACTGGTTGGGGCTCTAGTTCAAGAATGAATCTCGAGGTAAATTTCGATGGTTCTACTGTTGTTGCTTATGGGGCAAAAAAATCTAGTTATGAAAATTTGTGGAATGATTTCACTCAACAATACGAACGATTCGAAAAAGTCACAGAAAAAACACTTGTTTATGTCAATAATTCTTGGAAGGAAATAGATTTAAATATAAGAACAGAAAATGTATACAATACGGTTGTTAATGATATTCAATTAAGCAGAAGTTCCACAAGTCGCTTGCGAGCCGCAACGATTATGAGTAGAGAAATTAATCCAAAAAGACATTATGACTTACAATATATAATAGGTGGAATTTCTGATGCAAGTATACCTTTGAGTGATCTAAATTTGACTAGTGAGCGTGGGGGATTTAATAATGCTTGCTTGTCTATTTTTGAACTAAATGACAATAACGAGTGGATTCAGATTGGCGAATTTGATAGAGAATCTAAATCTATTGATTTTGCGGTAGACGAGAATATTGATCATGTTTACAATTTAAAATTTGATACTTCAGTCTCTGGGCAAAATAGTTTATATAAATATACGGTCGGATATTTTAAATACTATACTCTTGATAGTGAGGATGGGTTCATTTATGTACAACCATCATCAACAAGCGATGATCTTTTTGATTTTTATGAAGTCGACCAGCAAACATGGTTTACATTAAAAAGTGACAAAAAAATAATTCAAGCTGCAAATCAACAAGCCCAGCCTACTATAAATATAAATTTTCAACAAAATGAAGCTCCTGCACTCAATGTGGGGCAAGATTTTGGCACAAGAGTATGGTTGGTTGGCGCTTCAAATAATGATTCAATAACACAACTAGAAGATAAATCCGATAATGAAATAACATTAACTTCGGCGAATACTAATCCAGGTGTTGATTCTCCAGATTGGATATCCGATGTTTTTTTCTTTGATGCAGATTATGGATCAAGTGTTACATTTACATGTCAAAATAAAAAATATGAATATTCAGATGGATATTATATATATCAACCAGATAGCATAAATTCATTGAGCGCCGAAATAACATTATTGTTTAAAAATAGATCAAGCAGAGAAACAAATGCCGTGCTTCATTTTGTTGAGAGTCACCTGGGTCAATATGATAAAGATAGGCCATCCCCAAATCTAAAATATAGTCAGGGTATTGCCGGATTTAGGTGGGGCGGAGAGTCAACATTTCATCCTTACGATTCGACAAGTATGCAGTCTAAAACATTTTATTGTTTAAGCTATGATCATTCATTAAATTTTGAAGATAGTAATGATTTAACTGTTAAGTTGAATAACTTTAATACTTCTTTGTTGAATAAATCTGAAGAATTGTTTGTAAAGCGCGCGAATGATTATTCTGACACAAGATATTATGAAAAAAATGATGTTGTTTTTGTTAAAGAAAACCACCAACATTACTATTATAAAAAAGAAGAATCTGGTTTTGGGGCTTCTCCGATATCAAGCAAATCAAGTACTTGGTCAAGAAACGGCGGATACTATCAAGATATAAACACAGATTCATGGACTAGAGATTTCTTTTGGAAACCCTCTTTGGGGCTAAAAATTTCAAACAATCCAAGACTTAAGAAATTGAATCTTAATGGTCCTTATACTCAAATATATCGAGATGGAATAAATGAAAAACTATTAAACATAGATTTGGAATTCAATAACCGAGATGATCAAGAGGCATATGCTATACTTCATTTTCTTGAACATCATTATGGATGCATTCCTTTTGCTTTTAATGTTCCTGCGCCTTATGAACAAGATAGAAATTTTGTTTGCCAAAAATGGACTCACACCTACAATTTTAAAAATAATCATAGTATAAAAGCAACTTTTGAAGAATACCCTTTTAAATTAAGCGCTCAAAAATATGATTCTTTGATAACCGAGCCAATACTAAGAGAGTCTGAGTTGTCTATACCTTCATCAATAATTTTTGAAGATAGTATTGAAGCCTTGAGAAGGTCTAACTTATTTAAAAAAAGAGTGTTTTTTAAAAATGTAGGAGATAAACCTTTAAAGATTAAATCCATGCAGATTATTGAATCAGAGTTTGATATTGTTGGTCAAGATGAAGATTCTTCTGAAGCCGTAATGTTACTAGAGAAAGATAATGATATTGATTATGTTTTGGTATTACCCCCCGGTTCTAATCTCCCTTTTGGGTTGAATAATCAAACAATTAGAATATATAAACAATATTCTGATGGAGTTGCAGGGGGAACTTCTTTTAGTGTTGTTCAAGAAATTAATGGTTCTTACCAAAGAGTATCAATTGATGGCTCGCCAAATAGGTTTTTCCAGAGTAATGCCGGTTATATTATGAATTTAAATACTGGGGAAATTAGTGATACATATGCAGGATTTATTGATGATTTATTGTTCAAAAATAATAGAAATAAATATCTTTCTGGATCTTATATTTCTTTGAATGCTGGGAAGACGGGGTATATTGATATTTATTATAATGGATCTTTGCAAGAACTTGATTTTTATGATTCTTTAACTGATGCTCAATTTATACAAGTTATACAAGCACAAAAAAGTTTCAATGGAAAACTTGAAATTGTCGTTGAGAATAGTAATAGTACGGAACAAACTTTAAGTTCAGATATACAAATAAACCTAGAAAAATAATGTCTCAATCAGAATCAAATTTAAACAAACAATTATCTTCTCTGTTGCCAGACACATTAATCGAGCTGTTTGAAATAGATTTTAGTACCATGCAGGAAAATTTTGAAAGATTGAAAGATATGTATGGTATTAATGTTGGGGCAGATACTGTTTATAGATTTTGTTCATCAGCAAATTCAACCAATCCAATTATATGGAAGGGTAAATCATATCAGCCTATGCCTATTATGGTAGAAGGCTTCGAAAGTAAAAATGACGGTCGATTTCCAAGGCCAAAATTAATGATTGCTAATCCAGATGGCATATTTTCTAGAATAATATATAATAACAATGATTTTGTTGGATGTAAGGTCACGCGAAAAAGAACATATGTTCGATTCTTAGATGACGAAAATTTTCAAAACAGAAATTTAAACACAGAAGGAAAAAATCCATTTGGTAAATCTGATAGCGATTCATTTTTGCCTGATGATGTATATTATATAAATCGAAAAGTTTCTGAAGATAAAAGCTCTATCGCGTTTGAACTATCTTCCCCATTAGAGTTGAAAGATTCTTGGTTACCTGGAAGGAGGCTGTATGCAAACATGTGCACATGGAAATATAGATGTGATATTGGTTGCGGTTATAAGGGTTTGCCAATTGAGACAGTTGACGGGCAAAATTTAACAGAAAACTTTGCATTTAATAATAATTTAGATAATTTTGGTGGCATAAACCCTTTGCAATATCCTGGTGGTATTGATGATATCCCTGAATGGTCAAAGTTTGGAAGAACTGGTCAATCTACTTCTGCTGGAGGTTATAATTTGAGCGATGTTGTGAAAATAATTCCAAGAAGTTCCAATAATCCATACAAGCGAACTGCGCAAGTTTTTGTTTGTATACAAGATCATATATCTTCTGCTGATCATCATCCATATTTTGATAAAGAGTTTTGGTTGAAAGATGAATGTTCAAAAAATTTAAAAGCTTGTAAAAAAAGATTCGATCCAAATTCCGAGTTTGGTTCTCATAATAAATCAGAAAATATCAGCCCAGGCTTGAGGTTCGGGGCATTTCCTGGTGCGGCAGGATTTGGTTATGAGTCATAAAATAAGTGAATCCATTTTGAAACAAATCTCAAGCTTTGCGAGGCAAAATAAAAATCAAGAAATTTGTGGGATTATTGTAAATATTGATGGACAAAAAAAATTCATCGAATGTGAGAATCTTGCACACGATAAACAAAAATTTTTCGCTATAGATTGTGGGGTTTATATTGAGAATAATGTGGAGGTAGTTGTTCATTCTCATTGTCTTGGTTCGGCTAGCCCGTCGTCAACAGATTGTAGGTGCGCTAATAATCTAGAGCTTCCTTTTTTAATTTATAGTACAATTGATGATAACTTTTGTTTATATGAAAATAAAAGTGTAATAAAATTTAAGGTTTAAGGAATAGTGAATAAGGTATATCTACATGGTGGCCTCGGCAAGAGGTTTGGTAAAACATGGCATGTTGCTGCAAACAATTCTCAAGAGGTTGTTCAGGCAATTGATGCCAATGCAGATGGTTTTGTTGGATATATTGTAAAGCAATCTCTTGAAGGAAACGAGCATTATTTACTTGCAAAAGATCCCAAGCAAATAAAAACTCAGGAGGAACTAATTGACAACATGGTTGATCCCCAAAAATTGTCAAAAGAAATACACATTGTACCAAGCATATATGGAGGGTTTATTGCAGGCTTCCTGGGAAAATTTGTCATCGCAAAAGTGGCGGGCGCAATGTCCGCCGCAATCTGGGGGGCTGTTGCTCAATTGGCTATCAGTGCACTCATGAAAACTCCAGAAGACAAGGTGCAAACACGAGGAGAAAACGTTTCAACAAAATCATTTTTATTGGGCGCATCAAGAGAAAGTGCGAGTCAGGGAGGTTCAATACCTCTTGGGTATGGCCGCGCTTTTGTGGGTCCAAACTTGATTGGGCAATCAATGAAGACAACCAAAATAAAGAGCGATTATTTAGAATCTTCCACAGAATTAACATTCACCCACTTGATATCCGAGGGTCCAATTGAAGGTCCTGTTAATGAATATGGGAAAAATGTTGATGCATGGGAGACAGATACAAATAATCAAATCAAACCAAGTAAAGAAGTTCAGCGCGCATTGTATATAAACGAAAATCAACTGCTGAAGGGTGAATTTTATAATTACAACCTGAATGAAGAAGATGCGCTTCCGGTTTTAAATATTGACCCAAAAGAATCTAAAATATTAAGCAATTACTCTTCGTTTATCTACACATATGGACAAGAACTTTTTGGAGCTTCTCCATACTTTTCTTCAGATAATACCGCTAGAACAACTCCTGTTCTTACGATAGAAGAGGCTTTAAAGGAGGCTACAATATTTTCCCATAAAATTTCTAATATAGACACAAGTCAAGTAATTTTAAATATAAGAGCATCTATTTTTGAGACTGTTCAGGAGACAGGAAACAATAGAGCTGATGAAGTATTTTTCGCTGTTTTTGTTGTACAGGATAATGGTACTCGAGTGAATGTGCTTGATGCTCCTGAGTTTTGCTCGGTTAGAATGGATGCCTCTGGTGTATTAACTGATCAAGATGGTAATTTCTTGGGAGTTTCAAAAACCGGATCTAATAGTTTTAAAATTAATGGAGTTGCAACTTCTGCTTATCAATTTGAGCTGGCTATAAATTTTAAAAAAGAATTCAAATCAAAAACACCAACAATTCAAATTGTAAAATTAAGTAAAGAGCTTGATACTGCGGCGGCTTCAAATGTTTTTACTCAGTGGCAAACAACAAAAAAAAGATTATTCAGTAAAAAAGTTAATACTCACAAAAAAACTGACTGGAATAGCGTTGGTGGGCAGGGGAGAAGTAGAAGTTTAATAATTGCCAATATAGAAGAAAGAATATATGCTCAATTACTTTACCCAAATTGTGTTACTTCGTCTATCAAGATTGATAGTTTGAACTTTTCAAATCAACCGACCTTTATGTGGCATTTAAAATTAAAAAAGGTATTGATTCCAAGTAATTACGATCCAGTTGCAAGAAAATATTACGGGCCGTGGAATGGTCTATTCAAGGGACAAACTAGCGTGGCGGAATCAATATATTCTATACCTGACTCACAAAAGCGTTGGACAGATAATCCTGCTTGGGTGTTTTATGATCTTGTTTCTAATCCTACATATGGCTGCGGGAAATATGGCGTAGAAGAATTTGATATTGATAAATGGCAATTGTATAAAATAGCAAAATATTGTGACGAATTGGTTGAAACGAGTTATTCAATACAAACTGCTTCTGGCTTGCCATATAGTTTTGAATATCAAGATACTGGTAACTTGACGGCAGTTGAGGGCGAAAAGTATTTCAGTATAACGATAGATGAAAAACATTATTACAAGCAATCGGGCGGATTGATTTCACAGGAATTGACCAACGAATCATTTCAAAAATATTATGAATTTAATAGTCCAGGAAATTATAGTTTAACTGTTCCAGAGGGGGTTAGATCGGTGACTGCTTTTGTAGTTGGCGGAGGCGGTAGCGGTGAGCGCATCGGATTTAATGCGCCTAGTATTAATTTTGCAAATAAGGACACTCTTTTATATACAAACGTCAATGGATTGAATGGGCAAGCTTCAAGTTTAAGTTCTAGTGGTGGTTTGAATATTGTTGCTCATGGAGGATTAGGTGGAGGCAGAAATGATTATGCTAACAGTGGAAAAAATACAATAAATGGAGCATCAAAAGTCAATTCTCAAATTCTGGGATTTGCATCAAACGGAAGAGGTGGAGCAAGTAGAATTTCAAGTAGTGATAATTTTGCTATTGCTGGCGCCAAAGGTTCTAATTTTGGACCTAAGGGGTCTTCTAGTTTAAAACCATCATATGGAGCTGGAAGTGGAAGTGGTTCTAGGATAGTATCGTATTTTTTCCCATTTAAAGGTGTGGTAACTACAGAAATAAAATCTGTAGATTTGCTTGGTGGGGGATCTGCCGGAGCATCTTTATGTGAAATAAATGTTGATGCTGGTCAAGTTTTGAATATAACTGTTGGTTCTGGCGGAGCAGCACACAGTGGAGTAGGCGCTGGTGGATCTGGTAAGGTTACTATAATTTATAATATAGAAGGTTTAACTTCTCTAAGCGCTGAGGAGCAATTTATTGATATGTTTGGAGATGGAGAAAGTCATAAAGGCAAGTCTGTTGCATTTTTTATAAACAAACATTCGCACCAAAATAACGCCTCTAATTTTATTCAAGACATTAAAAATAAATCTGTACTGAGGGAAAATATCTCTATCGAGCGGCGACAAATAATAAGCTCCAATTCAAAAACACGTCAAGTAACACTGTCTGGAGAACATTTCGCAAGGCACCCATCTTCTTTTGAGTCTGACGGGAAGATAAGATTATATGGAGCTTGTGCGGCCGAAAAAGATTATCCGCTTATTGAACCAAGGTTCTCTGCGAATCTGTATCTAAGAGATTCTGTAAACTCAATAAATATTTTAAACATGTTTGGTAATTTGTTTAGATCAAGATTGTGTTATACTTCTGGCAAAATCAGTTTGCAGCAAGATTCAAAAGTTTTACCCATTCAGTTGTTTAACAATACAAATGTATCCAGCGAAGGGTTTATGTATTCTGGTTCACAGAAAGATCAAAGATTTTCTGTTGTTAAAGTATTGTTTAATAATAAGGAAAATGAATTTCAAGATGAATATGTTTATGAAGAGGATGCGTCGGCAATACAAAATATAGGAATTATTGAAACAGAAATAAATGCATTATCAATTTCTTCTGAATCTGAGGCAAGAAGGTTTGCTAAGTGGATATTGATGAGCGCTCAATACGAGCAGGAGGTTGTTAAATTCACAACTGGGCAAGAAGGGGCTTACGCGTTTCCAGGGGCTGTTATAGAAATATTTGATGAAATGAGAAGCGGAAATCTTAGATCTGGAAGAATTTTGGATATCATTGAAAATGATTCTGATAATGGTTCATATTTTGTGATTGATAAGTCTATATTGTCAGAACCTCTTCTTGGTGATATAGAATTTACTGTATCAACTGGCGCGGATCATACAACAATTGATAAAATTGAATCGCGCGCTAAAAATGAAAAATCTACTACCGATCAAGATGTTGAAATTGATAACGTGAACTCACAACAATTGTTGAAATTTCAGGCCAGAATCATTCCCAATCAAGATGAATCTAAATCTAATGTTGTTGATATGGCTGTAAAGATGCAATTTACTATATCAGAGCATGAAAAAAAGAGTGAACAAGATGTAATTAAAAACACAAGAATAGAAAAGGTTTTTGAGGTTTTTTACCACGGATTTGAAGATGGTGATAAGGTGAGGTTCGCAAGTGATGGTATACTGCCTAAGGGTATCACTCCATTTGAAGAGTATTATATTATTGATTCAACAAAACATTCTTTTAAGGTTTCAAAAACACAGTCTGGATCAGCTGTAAAAATTTTTGGACAAGGAAAAGATAAGTTGTTTAATGTTGGTGGTGAGCATTTTGTGATTCCAGTTGATACAGAAAAAACAAAAGAAAAAATAGATCAGGTTATGATTGGCGCAATATATTCTATTAGAGGAGATATTGGTGTGATCGAAAACAATAAACAGGATATCTCTTTAACGCAACTGCAAAATCTAGGCGTATCCAATTCGATATCTGATGATTGGATGAGTTCGAGCATTTTTGGTCAAATGAAAATTGTTGATCAAAATTGGATATATGCCAGAAATCTAGGGTGGATTTACATAGGAGACATGATCGACAAGTCGGGAACTCCAGGTGAATATTTCTGGTTTTATACTGGAGCTTTTGGGTGGGTCGGCACAAATGAAATATTAAAAAATACAATATGGTTTATTCCGTCTGTTAAACAAAATAAAGATGGCGCCTCTGGTTTTGTTAATATAAAATACAGCGGATTTTCTGGTAACATATCAAATATGTTTGTTTATTACGATTCGGTTGATAATGTAAATCAAGATGATCAAACATTTAATCTTGGAAGTTCAAATAAAAAACTAGGTCGATTGTGTAATGTTGAATTTATTAATACAACTGGTATCTTGGGGTACATGTTGAATATTGCTGATTCGATTGAGCCTGAGGTTAATCTTGTTGCATCATCTCATTCCGAATTAATGAGTCAAGATAAATATGATGAAATTAGTATAGAAAGTTCTAGAATTGTTGATGTTGGACAAGCTTTGCAGGAAAAACAGTCTGTACAATTAAATATCATTAATAATCTTGAATTTGATTTGACGCGAAATTATAATATGTTTATTGATGGAGTAACAGGAATAAATTCATCGTTAATAAACAAAACATGGAATTTTATATTTGTGAATGAAAATACAATTGAACTTGTTGACTCTGAAGATATTTATACATTGAATGCTGGTTTCAATTTTGATCAAGCAAATTTTTACTTGGTTGCTGAGTTTGATAGCGATCTTAAGAAGTTCATTGAGGCAAAATATTTTAGAATTTTAAACAATAAAGAAGTTGCTAAGGGAAATTATGAAATTACCGCGACAGAATATGCGGTTGATAAATTCGATGCTATTGATAAAAAAGGTGTAATCAGGAAACCTGTAGTTCCAATTCCACCTCAAGAAGGTATGGAGGTTCCTGATGGGCCAACAAATTTAGTATTAAAAAGTTCCACAATATAATATGTCTACATCGATCACAGTTGAGTTTCAGGTAAATGACCTTGATGCAAATTATGAAGTTGTTGGTACTTCTGATAATTATTCATTTCAAGAAAAGATTGGATTAGGTTCAGATATTGTTTTTGCTGAGGGAGATGCTTTTGTTAAAGTTATTCCCTTGAGGGGAAATTATGGAATATTTGATGTACGAGTTTTTGCTGTAACGGAAATAGGGGTTCGCTCTCCATCGGTCATTGGAAGAATAGAAGTATTACCAAAAGAACTTGAAGGCACTTTTACATTTTCAGAAATTAATACAAATCAAAACCTTGAGTCGTCCGTTATTTATTCTCCAACATATGCTGGAGACAAGCTAGAGATTGATTGCGAATTTGGTGGCAAATCAATTGAGTTTAATTGGTCTTTAATTCCCCCCAATGGACATCCCCAAGAGGGAAATTCTTTATCCACAGAGTTGTTGAGTGATACTTTTTTGTCTGGTTTTAAAATAAATTTGTTTAATGACGGTCAAATCATTGATCTCGAGCAAGCGAGTTATTCAGAAACTTCTCTCGCAGCTTTATCTTCGACCCTTCAGACAGAAAAAGAAAATGTCCAGGATATATTTAATAATTATAGAGACTTTTCTTTAAGATTGAACGAGGCAGTTTTTAATGATTTGAATTTATCGAGAGATATTTCTTTGCAGATTATTTCTGTAGATAGATTTGGTGGAGAATCTACAGGCATCGCAAATGCTACAAATTTAGAACCAGTCATAAGTAACCTGAATTATTCAACCAAGGGTTCTGACACAAGTTTTTCATGGGAGTCTACAGATGCAGATTTTAAAGATGTTAAAATTGAGGTTTTGGCTATACCCGAGGGAACTTCTTTAATTCAAGAAGAAGACCTTCAGGCTAGCGCAAGTTATTTTCAAGCTTTAAAACAAGCGAAACCATACAATGATTTCGCAGGTGCATATTATACCGCCGGGGATAAAGTCGTTTATAATGGAAAAATATACGAAGCAATTCAAACTCATACGCGAGGAAACAATGAATATCCAGATGATGATTTTGAAATCGATGAGCAGACCGGAGAGGTGATTGAGGGCGTTGCAAATTGGGCATTAATTGGTGACGCTATAAATTTCTTGTATTTCTCAAGTAATGACCCTGATGATGATTTGGGGTTAAAAAATATAAACGAAGATGATACATTAAAAAATGTTGAAATATCAGATGATTTAAAAACTTTTAGTGCTACACAATTGTGGGGATATAAATATTATTACACTTTTCAGCCTTATGATGAATTTGGTGAGGGTAAAGTATACAACCTGACAAAAAAAGGATTGATTGATAAAAATGCAGATGATTCAATATTAGAACCAATATTGGTAAATGTAAAAATTGATAATTTAAGATTCCGCGAAGTTAAAGACGATCTGGTCTTCAATTGGGATGCAACTGATCAAGACGGAAACCTAGTAGACTTGAATCAATATAAATTTTTGTTTGGCGGGCAAGACTTTCCTTCTCTTCTTGGTATAAGCGGTTCACTGTATGATGTTCATACAAATCAAAAAATAACAGGAATAACAAATGGATTTAATTCCAAAAGTTTGGATTTTGATGAAGATGGAGATCTTGTTGTTAATTCAAATCTTCCAAGTGCAAAGGTGTTTGATCAATACAAATATACGCGCGAATTAAATAATAGCATATATAAGACTGGCGGATTTCCTTCTGATTTCGGAGACTATGATACATCAACAAATTATGTTTCTGGTGATAATGTATTAAGTGATAATAAAATTTATACTGCAAATACACAAAACAATGAACAGTCTCCAAATGTTCAGCCATATTATTCTGGCTGGTCTTCATCTCAAACATATTACGCTTCCTCCTCTGACGCATTTAATTATAGAAATAATATATATAAAACAATAAACGACTTTGGTCCAAATTCATCTAATATATCAGGGTTGTTTAATGAGGGCTTGGTTTATAATGTTGGGGATATTGTATTGTCTCCAGAAAGTGATGTTTCTGTGTTTAGCGAAAGTGATTCGTACGTTCCTGGAGATTTTGTTTTTTATAATGGTTCAATATATGAATGTCTGCAAACAATCGCAACCGAAGAAAATGCGTTTCCTGATAATGCTGATTTTTGGTCGCGCTTAGATATATTTAATGATCTTACATGCGCTTATTTTCAATCAACTGCAAATAGTAATTCTAGTTACCCTTTTGATGTTTCAAGCAATTGGAGCAAAGTAAATCCAGCTTCTTTAGCTGCAAATGGGCAATTTTTTGAATTTTTGATACCAGCTTATGAGTTGCCTGTTTCAGATTGGAGCTCGCAGGATTCATATAATGCAGGAAACTTTGTTGTTTATGAAAATGATATATGGAGCGGTACTCAATTTAGCCAAAATCAAATTCCATCTGAGGGTTCAAATTACTGGAGTAATCAATCGAATTCTCAGGATATAGGATTATATTCAACATATTATTCAAGAAATTATCAATCTGGTGATTTGGTTTATAGTAATAACTTTGTATATAAATGCACAAGAGATGACCCTGCTGGCGGCCCAATAACAGCCATAACAAATGAAGGACAATCAATTTTATCAAGCTACGAGCAAACAAATTGGTTGCCATATTGGGAACTGAATGATCAATATGATAACATTGTATTTAAGCATGTTGGCATTCCTCAAAGTGGAAAAAGGAGTGTTGGTATAGAGTTGGGTATTGTTGATAAAAACGGAAGAATAATAAATCAAGCAAATCTTCTTGCTGACAATCCGCCGCCATATATATTGACCGAAGGATTTGATGTTGATAGCACGGGCGAAGCAACAAAAGTAAAATTTAATTTCAATTACGCATTAGGATTTCAAGAAAAAACAACAAAAGTATATTTGTATAGATCTGAAAGCCCTGATTTTGATGTTGTTGATGAATACGGATTTCCTTTGACCGGAGAAAATACTCCGTTTGTAAAAAGTGTTGTTGGCGCAGGGGATGCAACATTTGGACAAAACATTACACAAATAATTGACGAGCCTCCGATCGATAAAATTGATGGGGTTGATCAAATAACGGGTTACTATTATAAAATATTACCTTTTGATGATTTTGGTAGTGGTGTTTTATATAATGTGCCAGATGGATCAATGCGCAGGGTAATTGTTTATCCAAAGAGATACAATAATCCAAATCCAAATGTAATGCCTGGCAGGGTATTAAGATCAAATCCGACATCCACAACAGATGCTGTTCCTGGAGCAATACAAAACCTAACAGGATCCACTTCTTTTGAGAATTTCTTTTTGAATTGGAATGCGCCAGGATCTAACTTTTTTGATAATAATACATCCACCGATTTTGAAAATGATATTGATCATTATGAGGTATGGCAAAGTGATGATCCGTATATAAAAAGCGGACAAAATGAAAATGCAACAAGTCCATGGCTTGAAGTCGAAAATACTGGATACAGAAAAATAAAAGGTGTTGCTTATAGTGTTTCCGAAGGGGATACTACTCCCGAAGAATCTTTGGATCCGGCAAGATATATATATGGCGCAGAAAATATATTTAATGTTGCCGCGAATACTCCATCTGTTGAAGTTGTTCATGGTGGAAAAACAAATGACACAAAATATTTTTGGGTACGAGCTGTTGATTTTGCGGGAAATAAAAGTCCATTTTCTAGCGCCGCAAACGAAGTAAATGTAAAAGGTTTAGGTTTGAATCTTGGTAGAGCTTCTGCAACAGATATTGCAGGTTTTGAAATAAATATGACCGACACCTTTAATGATGCCATTGCATCTGTTCCTAATAATCCATTCAGTCAAGATGGTAACGGGGGTTTGGAGTGGGACGAGCATGTTTTGTTTAGTGAGGGTACTGGATATATCGTTGAAGGTGGAGGCTTTGGATCTGATGTGGGTTACATATGGTGGGATAAAAAAGATGAAAACGGTAATTCAAATTTAAGTCAAAATTACTATGTTAAAACTGTTAATGGAGTGGAGTTATATACAAATCAATCAATTGATAGCCTGATTGAATTTGAAGGTGCAGATTTAACAAGCATATACTTTAGTGGAGTAAATTATAGTGGGTCTAATAGACATCCTGCTGGATCAAATAATCAAACAGATAAAGTTGCAGATTTTGAT
>JGI20156J14371_10000924_pt1 | contig 24900 bp, 27 predicted proteins | sample COG_06_FD_14371 | JGI IMG/M metagenome (IMG submission 14371)
CCATGATTTCGGCACAGTTTGCCATTCTACTCATTTCTTTCCTCATATTTCTTAAATTTTTATTAACACCAATTAATTCAGTATGAAGTAAGCTAATATATTCAAGAATATTATTTCCATGTTCATCTTCAAGAAGAGTACATAATCCTTTGTAATAATCATTATCGGATAAATCAATGGCTACTTTGTTTTCAATAGCAGACATAGTTTCACTTCCTTCTTCATCATCATCTTCATCGTCTTCATCATCTTCGTTATCATCATCGCCATCATTAGATGAATCATTCATTACTTCTTCATCATCACTATCAATAGCACTTATAACTGGTTCGACAATTTCATCAGCATTAATTTCCTCAACTTCATCTTGAGGTTCTTGGGTTTGTTCTGGTTCTTTAGTAGAATTTTTAGATTGGGACATATTATAAAAATATATAAAGTATCTTCTTTAAGTATATTTTTAATTTTTTATTATTCATGAATTATAAATTATAAATTAATTATTTTTGAATTAAATATTCATTATATCTAAATTAAAAAATAAATGAATTATAAAATAAAATAAAGCTACTACTAAAATAAATATAATTATTTTTTTAGAAAATAAATGTATATATACATTTAAATCAATTAATTTAGGTTTTGGATAATTATAAATAGTACTATTGGAATCTAATTGAATAATATTAGAAATATTATATTTTTTTTTATTTATAATTAATTTTATATTTTCAAGCATATTAAAAGAATAGATAAATATTTAATCAAAAAAACATGTATATAATATTTTTGTATAATATGAAATAATAGCTAAAACAACTAATAAAAATGACAAATAAATTATTTTTTTATTTCTATTTTTTACATTTAAATCGAATAATTTATTATTATAAAAATAAAGTAAAATAATTAATATGATATAAATTGAAATTACATAAGTAAGATCGAATTTCATTACTATTTTATAATTAGATTATAATTTATCTTTTTTAATGCATATTTTTAAAAATAAATATAATAATAAAGTAGATATAATATGAAAAATATTAATATTAAAATACAGAATATAAATGATTATCTAATTATTATTTGTTTATTTATTTTACTATTTGTTATATTTTATTTTTTTAATTTAAAATTAAATACAAAAAATACAAAAAATACAAAAAATACAAAAAATACAAAAAATATTCAAGAAAATTTTTTAACTTATTTTATTCCTTTTAAAGATAAAAGTTCAAGTTTATTAAATGATTTTTATAATAATCAAGATTATGATAAAAATTATTTTAAACATAAATTCGATTTTAATGAAATTTATATGTATTCATCAGATAATGCTTATAGATTTTTTGATGAATATAATAAAAGATTAATTGAAAAATCAATGATCTATAAATCAAATTTAATAAAGTTAAATGATTATAATGAAAGTATAAATAATTTATTAAAAAATAATAATTCTATATCCAATATTAGTCTACCTATATATTTAAATAAATCTGAAATTAATATAAATGATATAAATTTAATAGCTAATTTAAATAATACTTATTTATTAAGTATTACAAAATTAAAATATAATATTTTTAATATTATTGATATTTCATATGATACTAAAATAGGAATCTTAAATGAAAAAAATACTATTTATTTTTATTATAAAAAATTATTTGATGATTTAAATATGAAAATGAATAAAGAAAACTTTGTAATTTATGATACTCTGCAAGAATTATATAATGGATTAAAAAATGATGAAGTAAAAATAATATTATATTTTAGTGAATTACCTAATAATGAATTAAATACATTTATTGATTATGATTTCAATAACCAAATTATTATATTACCATTTGAATTAAATAATAAATTAGGAAATTTATTTTTTCTTAAGAATGATTTTAGTAAAATTACTTATTTTGATTTAAATAAAATTACTCAATCTTATTTACCTAAAAAATTTGGAAATAATTATTATTTTATTTATAAACCAACTATAAAATTATTAACTTTAAAAGAAATTTTAGTATGTAATAAAAAAATAAGTGATTCATTAGTAAAAGATATTTTTGATTTTACATTTGAATATCAAAAAGTATTTGGAAATAGTTCTTATCAAATAAATAAAATTGAACCTTCTTCTGATTTAATAAAATATATTCCATATCATCCTGTTGTTTTAAAAAGATTTAGACATTTTGGTTATATATCAAATGAAGATTCAGGAAATTGTAAATATTTTGTTGGAGTAAAAGAATGCACAAAAGAGGTTCTAGAAAATAATGGTATGTATGATAAATAAATTATATAAATAAATATTAAACAAGTTCTTTTGTTTTATAAAATTCTTGGTTATAATTATTAATTCTAGGAATAGTATCATTTTTAAATGCATAATCTGGTGATTGAAAACTTTTTTTACCAAATTGTTCTTGACAACAATCATCAATTGATGTTGATAATAAATTAAAATTATCTTTTTTACAATTATAACAAAGAGGACTGTAATTCTTGTTATAACTATAAAAATGATAACCAATATTTTTCATATTAACTGGTAATTGACATTTTCCATTTATACAACCTCCAAATTCATTTTTATAATTTTTATTTGATTGATAAAATGGACATTCATCATTTTTTTCACATGGTTTATCATAAACACCAACTGCTTTAGGTCTTCCAAAAGGGTCTAAAGCAGATTCACATAAAGTTTTATTATTATAATTTAAAAATGTATTTGATGAATCAGGGTCTGTATTAAAACAAGCATATGCTGAATCAAGTGCATTTAATTTTTTTTTATTATCAACTATATCAATTACTTTATCAATATCATCAAGTCTAGGTTGGAAATCATTGAAATTTTTGTTTAAAACGAAAAAATCCGTAGGCTTATTTTTATCATAGCCAGGTGTGTTTAAAAATTCGGAATTTATATTTACTCCCATAAATTCAGTATTTATTATTATTGGATTATTTTGATTATTTTTATTTTGATTATTTATATCTAAATATCCTTGGTAAGCAAAACTATTAATATAATAATTATATTCTTGAAATAAATTCACTTGAATAACAAATATAGGTTGATTTGGATTTTTATTGATATATTTTATATCAATGATTTGATAACTATATAATTGGTATTCTAATTTTCCTGAAATAATAATATCTCTTTTACTCATGACTTTAATTTGTTCTTTATTTATTCTTTTTAAAAATTCATTGTTTAATATATTAACTTGCGGAATTGGACTTTGGATTTGTTTAAAATTATTTAATTGTGTTGGATTATATTCATTAAATCTTTTAATATCTGTTTCTTTATTCATTGTTGTAATGAAAAAATCTACTTTATATAAATAATCTAATTTTTCTTTATTTATTGGATTAATAATTAATTTTTCTGTTGTTTTATCATTATATATATTTTTATTTATATTTGATTCTTGATTATTTAAATAAGATGCCAATTCTTTAAAATTAATTAATCCAAATTTATAAATATGATTCCCAAATCCTGCTTCTTGTGGAAGTTTTAATTGATCTCCTTTTATTGGAATTGGTTCATTTAAATTTAATATACTATTTGATTCATTTGAAAACTTTTTCCAATATTTATCACAATTACTGTTTGTTATATCTGATTGTGGTTTAAATGATAAATCTGCTTTAAAGAAATTATCCTCTCCTTGATTATTAGTTGGAGGGACTTTACAATAATGTTCATTTATATTTAGATTCATAGATAATATAGAAAAAACTAAAAATATAGTAATCAATATAATAAGTAAATACATCAACTATTATAAAAGTATAAAAAAAATATATGATTCGTTTGTTTTTATATTATTTACAATTTTTCTATTTCCTGAAAATAATTATTTTATTGTTTTGATTGATTAACTTAAAATAATTTTTATTTTGCAGATATTTATTAATATCAATATTATTAAGTTCAATAATATTTTTATCTCTTATTTTTCTTTTTAATTTTTTTTCTGATATCCCATCTTTTGGAATATATTTAAATAATAATTTATAATTTTTTATCTCATTTTTCTTTTGTGTTGATGTAATTAAATTATTTTTATTATTTTGATTTTGATTTTGATTTTGATTTTGATTTTGATTTTGATTATCAATATAATCATTTATTTCATAATAATTTGAACTTTTATTTATTATACTATCAGAAGTTTGTCCAAATAATCCAAAAACATCAAATTTTTTATTATATTTATGTACCTTTTCTATTAAAGGTATATAATCTTTATCACAACCAATTAATATAAATTTATCAATATGTTTAAGTGTTACTAAATCTTCCATTAAATCTGTAATAATTTTTATATCTGTACTATCTTTACCAGAAATTCTTGTTATTTGAATTTCTTCTAATCCATGTTTTATTGATATTTCACTCCATATTTGACTATTATGATCTATTTTCCAATCTGCAAATACTTTTTTTATAATTACATTATTTTCTGTTTTTATTTTAGTTAATAATAAATTTAATTTATCTTGATTCAATTGAATATTATCACCATCTATATATAAAGCACTATTCATTAATAATTTATTACATTTTTATTTTTTTTGTTTCTAGTTTATTATAAAATAAAAGGTATTAATGCTTTTCTATTTTTAGGATAATCTTCAAAACAATCATTATACCATTTATGTGTATGAATGGATCTAACACCTATACAACCAACTGCTCCTAAAGCAAATAATAATCCAGGAAGCGACCAAGTAGCAATAGCCCATCCTGACCATTCAATAATTTCACCTAAATAATTTGGAGATGATATATAATCATATAATCCTCCTTCAGGTAAATAATATTGTTTTTTACAAATATCTTTGAAATAAGTATCACTTTCAAACATTTTAGAGAAATTAAATTTTCCATCTTCATAAAATTTTAAATCTTTTAAATCAAAGTTTTCAATATCATCATTTGTATTTTCATTCTTATTTTCATTGTTATTTTCATTATTTTGTTCATTACTTTTTTCTTTATTTTTATTTTCATCTAATTTTTTCTTTAAAAATCGAATTCTAATATCTGACCATACATTAATTATAAATCCAATAAAAAATATAATTGTCCCAATAATAAATGTTGGGCTTTTAATCCAATCATCTGTATATTTAGGATTACATGACACATTTTTTGAATTTAAATAACTAAACATAGACAAATAAAAAAATCCTAATATAACCAAAATTAATGGGAATTTTTTCTTTTTTTGTTTCATAATTAAATATGGATATATCAAAGAACGATTAATATAATGAAAACTCCACAAACCTAAAAATATTAATGGAGTATAACTTAATTTATTACATCCATATGCGAAATAAAATACTAAAAACATAATTAAACCTGTTGCTTCCATAATTGCCCACGCATTTTTTTCATCTAATGTTGGACCCCATATATCTTCTTTAAAAAAACGTCCATATGGTGTTGGTACATGAGAGAAAAAAAGCATTGATATTGGAATTACAATAATAGCAATAATAAGAACAGTTTCATAATTTTTATTAGCAATATACATAATAAAATATATTATATATATTTTGGAAATTTAACACATTAAATAGAATCATTTTAAATTTTTAAATACATTTTTAAATACATTTTTAAATACATTTTTAAATACATTTTTAAATTTTTAAATACATTTTTAAATACATTTTTAAATTTTTAAATACATTTTTAAATACATTTTTATTTTATTTAAAATTTAAAATACAATTCAAAATAAAAATATATAAATAATGATATTAATCCATAAATTATATTAAATAATAATATTTTTTGTATATCTATATTGTAATTTATCATTAAATAAGTAATAATCATTAAAATTAATGTTAAAATCATTCCAATTAATCCATGAAGAGTAAAATCTTTTAATGCTTTATTTCCTTTAGGATAAATAATATAAACAAAATAGAAATATAATAATGGAACACCCCATAAATAAGCTACTATTTTTAAATATTCAGGATTTGTATCAAATTTGATAGTTGCATAAGAAGTTAATGCTATTAACATAGAACCAAATAATACATCATAAATAATTTTTGAATAATTTGAATCCATTTAATATAGTATTTATTTTTATTTTTATTTAATATTTTTTTTTAAATTTTTATAATAATTTTTAGTCTGAGATGCTTTTATTATATTTATATCAGAATTTGAATTATTTTCATTAACATCTGTTTTTTTTATATCATCAATAAAATGAAATAAATCTAAATTTTTTAATTTTAATCCTAAATCTAATTCTTGTTTATTATATATATTCTTATTACCTCCAGTATTTTTAAAAGGTATTTTTAATTCCATATTAATAAATAATATTTTTTATTTATTTTCTATTATTTAATTTATTATTTATTATTTTCTTCTTCTAATTCTTCGTAATATTCTTCTAACTCACCTTGTAATTGAGCTGCTTCTTCATAATCAAATTCTTGGTCATCATCTATTAAATCAGGCATATCGTCATCATCTTCATCATCTATTAAATCAGGCATATCTTCATCATCATCATTTAATTCATCATCTTCATCATCTTCATCATCTTCATCATCTTCATCATCTTCATCATCTTCATCATCTTTATTTGCCATCATTTCATCCATATTTAATCCTTCCATTCCAGGCATTCCTCCCATCATTCCTTCCATTCCAGGCATTCCTCCCATCATTCCTTCCATGCCAGGCATTCCTCCCATCATTCCTTCCATGCCAGGCATTCCTCCCATCATTCCTTCCATGCCAGGCATTCCTCCCATCATTCCTTCCATTTCATCATTTTCTTCTTCAGCATCTTCATCATACCAATGATCCCAATCCACTTTAATATTATTTTTATATAAATTATATTTTGCTAAATGTTTCCATTGGTCATTATTCATTTTTTCTATTATAATTGTTAAAAAATTATATGTTTCTTTAAATTCAATATTTTCATGATTAATTTCTTCAATAAATTCAAATTCCATATTATAAATATCATTATTTAAAGTAAATTTATTATTTGAAATATTTATTGATTCTTTTGTTAAATTTTGAACATTAATATTAAAATAAACATTATTATGGATTTGATGCCATTTAATAGTTGGAATTCTTTTTTCAAGTGTTAAGCTCATTTATAAAAATATAAGTAATTATACTTTTATATTCATTTTTTTAATTTTTATTTAAATAATATATAATTCATTTTTATTTATATTTTTTTTCTTAAACTTTCTTTTTTAGCATTTTCACCTTCGAATTGTTTTCTTGGTCCAGGCTCATATTTCGTTGCTTTTTCAATTGACCTTATTCCTTTTACTAATTTAATTAGTCCATCTGGTTCAATACTACTTGAATGGTCACTACCCCACATATTTCTATCTAATGTTATATGTCTTTCTATCCAAGAAGAACCAATAGCAACAGCAGCATATGTTGTAACAAGACCATATTCATGACCACTATAACCAATTTCTGCTTGATTTCCCCATTTTTCTTGTAAATATTTTATATAATTTAAATTTAAATCTTCAGGTGGACAAGGATAAGTAGAATTTGTATGCATAATTACATCAGGTTTTGATGCTTCAACAGCAGCTTCAATTTCTTCTTCAGTACTCATTCCTGTACTAATAATAACAAAATCAAATGCTTGACGTGTTGCTTTACATAATTCTAAATCGTTAATAGACGCACTTCCAATTTTTGCTATTTTTGTATATTTTGACATAATTTTTACAGAATCTAAATCCCAAACACTAGCAAAAAATGTAATATTTAATTCATTTGAAAAATCCACTAATTCTTTTATTTGTTCTTCATTAAATTCAATGTGTTTTTTATATTCTAAATATGTCATTGTGCCCCATGGAGTTTTTCTCATTTTATTTTTTTGATCTTCTGGAATACATACATCCGGATTACGTTTTTGAATTTTAACATAATCAGCACCTGCAACTTTAGATAATAATATCATTTTTTTACAAATATCCATTGAACCATTATGATTAATTCCTATTTCTGAAATAATTTTAACCATCTATTTAAATATAAATATAAATATTACTTTAAATAATCATTCAAGTAATTTTATTTATCATAATTCCAATTTTGATAAATCCAATTTGTATAATTACCTACTTTTGTATAAACACCTGGATAATTATCCAAACCACAACCAACTCCCCAACTTGTTATTCCCATAATTATTGGACTTCTTTTATAACCGTAATTGCCAAATAATGGACCTCCTGAATCTCCTTGACAAGTATCTTCATTATCGTTTGGATCATTAGGGTCATTATAATCACCTGCTGTTATCATATTTTGAGTTAGCCAATCATTAGGAATTTTAACTTTATTTTTATTTAATATTTTTATTAGTGAATATTTTAATTGATTTGGTTGATTATTTGTATTAAAATCTGTCACTCCATACCCTAAAATGATTCCTGGTTTATTTAAATTATATATTTTATTACTTAATTTATTATTTGGAAGAAATGCTTTATTTATATTAAAATTAATTGGATTTTTATCTAAAAATAATAATGCAATATCATTATCTAATGTTTCATGATTATATTTTGGATGAATTAATATTTTTTTAACATTAAATATTAATCCTTTAGTATATAAATTTTTTTTATTAAATCTAACTTTTATATTATTTATATTATTTGTTTTATAAACAACATGAGCTGCTGTAACTACTATATTTTTACCAATATAAGAACCTCCTGCATAGGGTATTTTAGAAAAAGAGGATGTTATTCCACAATAAAAATTATATTTATTTAAAAAATAATTATTAGCACTTATTCCATTAATAATACGTTGGTTTTTATTTGAGAAATTTTCTCCATTCATTATTTTAGTTTGTTTATTCATTTATAAATTAAATGAATAAATTTTAATAAAGTTCTAAAAAATTATTTATATTTTTTTATATAATTTAAATTATTATATTATTAACTATTAGAAATGAAAAATAATTTTTTTCATAATATTTCTTCAATAATATTTATTATTATATTTTTAATTATTCTTTATTTAATTTATTTAAATTACAAAAAAACCAATATTGAAAGTTTTAATAATGCTAATTGGAATTATCCAAATAAACCGAAACCTATTATTTCGATGAATCCAAATAAACCTATTATTTGGATGAATCCAAATAAACCTATTATTTGGATGTACTGGGAAACATTACCTGGTAGAAAAAAGCCGGGTTACATTGATTTATGTTATAACTCAGTACTTCACAATTGTTCAAAATGTTTTGACATTAAATATTTAAACGAACAAAATATTCAACAATATATACCTGAAATTTCCGATTATAATATTAGTCAGTTAAAAATACAGCATAAAGCAGATGTTTATAGATATTTATTACTAAATAAATATGGTGGTTTATGGGTAGATGCAGATATATTAGTATTAAAATGTTTATGTAAATATTATAAACAGTTAGATAATAATGATTATGTTGGGTTTGGTTGTGGTTATAGTAAAAAGACTTGTTCACAATCATTATATGGATATGGTAGTCCATTAAATTGGATGATGGGAGCTAAACCAAATTCTAAATTTTTAAAATGTATTGTATCAAATGTAGATAAACGATTAAAAAATGGTAATTCTATACAATATCATGAAATTGGTAAAGATATTTTGCGTAAATGTCATAATGATTTAAAGGAAAATGAAAATTGGTCATATTATCATGTACCATCTAAATGTAATGAATATGATAATTGGGGAAATAAATTAAATAATATTTTTAAAAATATAGACAATTCTAAATGTGAAAATGAACGTTATTTTTATCCTTTTTATAATACTGCACCTGGATACCCTCAATGGTTTAAAGATTTGACTGCGGAACAAATTATGGAATATGATTTACCTATTCGACCTATTATTAAAGAAGCATTTTCGGCAAATACTGGTTGTAATTCATAAAAATATACTTAAATCATATTATGTTCATAATTTATTTCTATTTAAAAATTGATTTTTTATTAAATCTTATTTTATTATTTCATAATTATTGATACTTATATTATTAATATTACTACTAATATGACTACTACTTGTGAATCTGGTGAATTGCAACTATACAAAGGTCAGGATTTTGCTATTCATGGTGAAATTGAGAATAATAACAAAACCATTTACTGGCAAGCATTATTTGATGGACATGGTAATGATTCTTGTATTCAAGCTATACGTCAAACAATGAAAGATAATGTTAATGAAATTATATTGTCTGAAGAACCTTTACAAAAAATTCAAGATTATATTAATTCTATTGATGAAACAGAAGATACTAAAAAGGCTTCGGGTTCAACAGGTATTATTGTTAAAAAATGGGAAGAAGGAAATAAAGTACATGTAGAAATTAGTTATGTAGGTGATTCAACATTAATGATTTATTGCAATGATGTATGTGTCTATAAAAATGACTTACATGATGTAAATCATTTTAAACAAATGACAAAACTAGCTTCTGTAGGTGCTATAAATATGGACGAACCAACTATTTCACAAGGTCCTCGTTTTGACTTAATTGATGATGATACTGTATTGTGTTCGTCTGGTCTTTATGTAAAAATACTAGATCCTAGTCATCCAAAAGGATATAGACCTATTAGTACATCAAGTACTTTAGGACATAATAATTTATATGGTGGATTTCATGCTGAAAATAATAAATATTTATTTAACTTAACAGATAAATTGAGAATTGTATGTGTGAGCGATGGAATAACTGATGTAGTTTTACCAAATAATCCTGTTTTACAATATGGAACAAGTGCTGAAATTTTAGAAGAAGCAAGAGTGAAATGGAGTCAAACATGGAACGCATATGTAAAAAAAGACGAGTTAATTGATTTTAGTAGTAAAATAACTACTCAAATTCCACCAAATAGTTGGGATGATTGCTCTGTTTGTATTATGACACAAATTCCTCAAGAAATAGATGAAAATAATGACCAAAAAAGATTATTTTCTGATACTTCATAAGTTACATACTTAATCTACTTAATTTAATAAATTATAAAAAATATAAAAATAAATATTCTACTTAAAAATAAAAAAATAATAAGTATAAAGAATATGGATAATATACCTAATATGAATAATATGAATGATATTCATAAATTTATGTTAATAAAGAGAGATGTTCGTGAATTACGACAAGTTATTTTCGGCAATGACACACATATTCACAATTGGGATAGAATTTTAATTGTTTATTCATTGTTTTTTATGTATCAACATATGTTTTTAGTTTATAATCTAATGAATTTAATTAATAGCAATAAAGATTTTGATTTTAGAAGAGATTATTTTAAATTATTCATGTTTGTTTTTTTAATAGCTAATCTAAGAACATCGTATTTATATATGATTAAATCAGTATATGGTATTGATAAAAAATTGGCTGGAAATTTGCATATGAATATGGGTGAATATTTTGAATTATAAATTAGTTAAATTCATTTTTCGATTTGTACAGAATCTTCAAAACGACTTATAAATTTATTGTATTTCTCTTCATTTCTATCTGGAATTAAAATGACTTTCACAATTGTATGAAAAGATACATTTTTATTTTTTAACTCATTATTTTTATTGTTTTTAAAAATATTGATTTCTTCATTTTCAATAGTATTGATTTCTTCATTTTCAATAATATTAATTTCTTCATTTTTAATAGTATTGATTTCTTCATTTTCAATAATATTAATTTCTTTGTTTTTATCAATAGTTTCGTCTATAATATTTTTTTCATTACATAAATTACAAAAAATATCAATATTCATAATTTTGTTTATTCTTATATATTTTTAAATATATATTTTTAAACTCATTCATTATATTATTTTTAATAAATTTGAAATATATAGTCATTTGTTTCAAATTAATAAATTTGAAATATATAGTCATTTGTTTCAAATTAATAAATTTAAAATAATAATATTTATTTACATATATGTGTTCCATTAATCATGATTTAAAAGCTATTTTTATTCACATTCCTAAAACAGGCGGTTCTTATATTTCAAATGTATTAAGCAAACATTATGGATTTAAAAATTATTATTTAAAACGTCCTGACCATAATCAATTTTGTAGAATTGTCGATGCTAGTGTAGATAAACATGAAAATAAATTATTTGGCACTTATTTATATTATAAAACAAGTCCTCAACTTTGCGCAATTATGAATATGAATCAATTTAAATGGAATAGCTATAAAATTTTCACTTTTATTCGAGACCCCATAAAACGACTTATTAGTGGTTATAAATATTGTAGGGAAAATAATCAATATAAAAACGTAAATTTCGAATTATTCTACAATAATTCTACTAAGTTAAACTGTTGGACTTACTGGCATTGTTTTATGCCTCAAATTCGACACATTGTGAATGAAAATAACGAGAATGTTTGTTTTTTTATAGGAAGACAAGAAAATTTGGAAAAAGACTTAAATGAATTATTAGTTGGTTTTGGATTAAAAAGTATTCATATTCATTATTTTAAAAATAAAACAAAACATGATGATTTTATTAATCAATTTAATGAAGATGTTAAATATCATTCAAAATTTTTGTACAAACTATTTGATGAAGATTATAAGCGATTAATTTTGAATGAAGAATTATTAAAAAAAAATTAAAATTTAAAATAATATAAAAAAAAGTTCTATTAAATAATATATAATGACTGATTCAAAAAATATGTATAATATGTATAATATGTATAATATGTTTAATATTGACGATTATGATGTATTTATATTTGATTTTGATGGAACAATATTAGATACTGAACCCTATCATTTTAAAGCTTATTTAAAATCTTTTCAAGATTTAGGCGTGGATTTTAATTTTGATTTAGACTTTCAAAAATATTGTAAAATGCTACATAATATTGATAGAACAGAATTTAATAGTGTTTTAAATAAATATACTATTGATTATGTAAAATTATATGAACAAAAATCAAAAAACTTCTTGGAGTTAATTAAGAATGATTTTGAACAAAAAATAAATAAATTTATTGGAAATTGTGATGTGTTTTTAAAAAAATTAAAAGCAAGAAATAAAGAATTGGTTATTGTAACAAATAGTTCCATTGTTTCTATCAATAACTTTAAAAAGTTTGTTCCTGAATTAGAATTATTTGATAAAATATATACAAAAGAAGACTTTGTAAAAAAAAAACCTGACCCCGAATGTTATTTAAAAGTTCAAGAAATATATGCGTCGCAAAATAAAAGAATGATTGCTTTTGAAGATAGTTTTCAAGGATTTCATGCATTAAGTTTTGCTACTCAAATGAAACAAATGTTTATTGACCCTTACAACTATTATTATTCTGAATTTATAAAAGGACATTATGAAAATGTTAATTTTATTAAAAGTTATGATTGTTTTGAGTGAAAAAATGAATTGATTATTCCTTATAATTACAATTCCAATAAAGTTCCTAAATACAATCCGTAATAATAAGAAGTTAAGCATTTCCAAATATTATTTTTATTGTATTCTGCTAATCCAATCCATATAACAACTAATAATATTTTATGAATTTTATTAAAATTTTCGTCTATAAATTCTTCACTTACATTAATTTTGGGAATGTTAAAATAAATTTCTTTTTCATTCATTGATTGGATGGTAAAATGATGATTATTAAAATGATCATAACCACTAATTCCATATAATATTTTAGCATATTCATAATCAACTAAACCAAATATTTTACTGGATGAAAAATATCCTCGCGGGTCAATAAATTTAATATCTTGATTAGTTGGGTTGATTAATATATTTGAAAAATTAGTATCACCGTGAATAATATGATATTCAAAAATATTTAAAGTTTCATAATAATTAAATAAATATTTATTTATTTTTTGAACAATAGTTTCATAGGGGTCTATATAAACATCATTTACTTTGATAAATTTTGGAAAATAATTAATAATTGTTTGTATATTTTTCATTCGAGTGTTTAGTTTATCATAAGTTTCATTTTTAATATCATATAAAAATTGAGTTTTAGGTATTATTTTTTTTCGATAATTGTGTATTTTTTCTAAATTTTGAATTACTTTTTTTATAATAGTTTCATTTTCCTGTTGTTGGTTTGGTTGCTTAAATTGATTTAAATATTTATATAAATTTGTATAATCATTTAAATAAGTCATACTAAAAGCAGAATCATAAAAATTCAATATTTTTGGAAATAAATCTTTTATTTCATTAATTTCCTCCGTCTTTTTTTGATTTTCTTGATTGTTTTTTTTATTATTTTCATCTTCTTGTTTATTTAAAAATTTATAAAAATTCATTTCATTTTGAATAATTTCTATTCCCTTATCATTAATTGCTTTTTTCAAGAAAATATTATTGTTAATAGATATTTCATTAAAACTACGACATGTTATTTTATTTGCTGAATTATGAAATTCAATAATAGATACATATTTTTCTTCATCGCCAAAATCTAATAAATCTTTCAGTTTATAATCTTTTATAGTATTGAAAGATGATTGGCTATTAAAATATTCAACAATATCTTTATTTTTTTCAATATTTTGGAAAGAATAATGAAAATTTTGAATATAATAAATTCCTATTACATTTCCATTTTTGCGAGGTTTAATTTCATTTTTGTTATTTAATATATATCTACAATTATTTCCATATGTAAAAACATGTAATTGATTTTGTAAGGTTTTTGGAATTTCTATGTTTTGTTGATTTTGCGGAATTTGCGATATTTGTTGATTTTGCGGAATTTGCGATATTTGTTGATTTTGCGGAATTTGCGATATTTGTTGATTTTGTGGAATTTGCGATATTTGTTGATTAAAAAGATTTGTATTTAAATCTTCTTTAGGTAAAATGTCACACCAACTTATTAATAAATGTTGAATATGAAATTCTTTTAAATATTGTTGATAAATATATTGAAATGTATAAGCTGTTCCATCTTGATGATTATAATTAAAAATATATATTTGGTCTTTTAATTTGTTTAAAAAATGATGAATTACATAATTCGTTAATTCATTATAATCTTCATGAATTACTAAAAAAAAGCGTTTTGAATATTTTGACCAATAATTTATGATTGTTACTAATGCTGGATAATTATCAATATTTAATAAATATTTGGGGATTTTATTTTTAGTATAATTAGCTAATCTTGATGATTTTCCTGATGCTAATATTAAAACATCCATTATTATTAAAATATAATTAAATATAAATGATTAAACTTATTGTTATGATTTTTGAATTATGATTTATAAAATATGATTAATTAAGATTTTCATAAAATTTTGGGTCTATAGTTGTTCCAATAAAATTAGTACATTTATGACCTTTATTTTGTTGTTTATTTTTATAAATGGATGAACCAATATTCATATGTTGCACTAAAGATGGATAACATACACAAATTTTTTGCACATGGAAAAAGTATTTTCTAATACTTTCTCTAAATCGTACATCTGGATTAAATTGAAACATTTCATGATGTTTATGATGCCATTGTACTAATGGATATTTAATAATTTCAGGTTTAAATACTGTACAACATGTACCATAAAAATCTTGCGTTCGTGCATGATGAATATTCGTAAATTTATTGATTGGATATGATTTATAAGGTACATAAAGTGAAGAAAACATTGAGAAATTAGCATATTTTTTTATCCATGCATCGGCATTTTCAATAAATTTATTACACACAAATACATCATCGTCCATCCATATAATAAAATCAACTTGTGATTTGGGTATTTTATGTAAGTACATAAACATGCGATAAGTATTACTATTACCATTGTGTTTTAGATTTGAATGAATTACAAATATTTTATTTGGATATTTTTCTTGATATGTTATTAAGAAATTTAAATAGGACTTATCATTACTTCCTGATTCAAATAATAATATTTTAAAATCAATATTTGATTGAAAAAGTCCTGATTTATCAAATCCTTCAAATGTTTGTTGAATGACATTAATTGCGTTACGTTCTTCGCGATTTACACATGGAATGACGATTAAATATTTTAATGGGTTTTCTTGAAGAATTATTTTATTGGTTATAATTTTATTCATTTTAATTATTAAATTGGTATAAAAATAATTTGTACTTTTAACTTGATTCAAATATTTTTAATTTTTAATTTTTAATTTTAATTTTAATTCTAATTTTTTTTTTTGGAAAATTATTTACACTATCTATATTGTTAATAAATAATTCAGATATTTCAGATGAATTATTAGAATTATCAATAATAGAATCTTTTTCATTAATTATGTTTTTTTCATTAATTAAATCATTTACAATATTTAATTGATTTTCTAAAAAAGATTTTCTATGTATTAATTCTGTTAAACTTAATGTTTCAACATAACTAGTCATAATTAATTAATATACTAATTTTAATATTAATGATTGAATTATAATCAATTTTTTATAAAGATTGTATATATTCATCACGCATTTTATCTAACATAATTTTATTATATTTATTTCCTTCTTTTCCATAATAATTCATAATATTTGTTAAGTTTTTAATATGATTTATGTGTTTAATTTGATTATCTTTATTTGATAATTCATTACTGAATTCATCATTTGAATCTTCATTTATTTTTGAACTACTTCCTCCAGTCTGTTGTTGTTGTGATGAAGGAAATGCATATGTACTAGGTTGAAGTGATTGACTAGATTGTCCTATTTCTGGAGAATTTATCATATTAATATTTGGTAAAGTAATAGGAGTTGATTCATTATTAGAATCAAAATTTGGAAATGTAATAGGAGTATTAATATTAGTTAATTTAGTACTATAATCAGCATCAGGATTAAAAAATGTGTTTAATAAATATTTGGTCAAATATATTAAAGCTGGTAATATTCCTAACATAATTCTAAATGTTAATTCTTTTTGTTTTGAAGAACCTTTAAAATAAACTACTAATACAGGTGTTAAAATAGCTATTATACTAAATGCTGAAATAACCCAATAAACTATATTTAAGTTAGCTTTATAAAAATCATAAATATAATATAATTGAGTTGCTAAAAATACAGATAAAAATACCCATGATACAATTGTCCAATTTTCGGTAGATTTATTATTTTTAAAATTAAATGCGTAAATTAATACTAAAATCCATGAAACATAAGGAATAATGATATATAAACTATTAATATTATTTTGAACACCAAAAAACCAAAATCCCCATATGATTAAACAAATAATAAATACTAAATTATAAATAAAGGATGAGAAAAATCCAATCCAATTTGAAACATTTGTGTAATTTGAAGTTTTTGAAACATCAAACATTTTTACAATATCAAGTATTTTATATGAAAAAATATTATATGCTGTTAAAAATGTTATGTAAATTGCGATGTTTTTTATTGTTAGAATATTTAATAAATTAATTAACCAACTACTTTTTTTAATAGAATCATTTTTAAATATGTTTGAGTTATTATTTAAATTTGGAAAATCTATTTTACCAGTCATATATCCTTCTCTATGTATATTTTCTTCTTTATTTTTATTATTCGTATTTAGTTTTTCATGTTTTAATGCTGATACATATGGAATATTTATGTTATTTTCTCCACCTCCTTCTTGAGAATCTTTTAATGATAAATTTGAATTTGGTTTTGAATTTGAATTTGAATTTTTAGATTTTAATTTATTTTTATTATTTTGATTAGAAGTATTTGCTTTTCCTAATTTTTCTTCTAGTTCTTTTATTAATGTTTCAGAATTTAATTTTAATGGTTCATTCATTGTTGAATCTTTTATTTTTGTTTGTAAAGATTTGAATACATTTATAATAGGATTTATTACATAGTTCATATATGGTGCTGTTTGTGCATTATTTTTTCCTATATTTTGTTTGAAATCATCTGGTAATCTATTTATTATTTTTTCTATTTTATTATCATAAGAATTAATTGTATTTTTATTGATATTTGATGAAGTATCTATTTCATTTTTTAAGCTAGTTAATTGTTCATATATATCTTCTAATGTTAAGTTTGATTTTTCTTTATAAAATAAATATTTCAGTAAATCAGATACATTTGAAAAATATTCTAAATATTTATTAGAAACATGTTTGTTTTCATCTTCTGATTCTAATAAAATAGTCAATGATTTGTTTTCTGCATATGTAATTTTAGGGTCATTATAAAATAATCTTAAATAAGCATATGCTATTGTACTTACTAAAAATATTATTGATAAAATAATAAAAACAATATTATATACAAAATTATTTGAATAAATATTTGTTACTTTTAATAATGCGTAAAATATAGATGCAACAATCTGGATAATTAATGAAGAATTAATAATAAATCTCCATGATGCTAATTGTTTAATATTTTCATTATCTCTTATTTCATTATCTTCAATACTTATATCTGATTCATTAGCATTTGTAAAATTAAATATAATTCGATAGAAAATATAATTAAACAAAATAATAGAAACACAATAACTCAAAAAAATTAATTTTAAAAATACTGATTCACTTTCATCTGTTTCATAATAATAAGTTACATAATAATCATTAACAGCTCTGTCAGGAAAATATCTCATTGAACTAAATATTTGTGTTCTTTCTGAATCAGTAACATCTTTTGTATCTGTTATGTTATCAAATATAATTAATGCAGCATCATCAATAGAAGCAATATTATCTGTAATATTAAATTTATCATTTCCTGTATCTTTATATAATCTAATTTTATAATCAATTCTCCAATATTTACCATTATATGTTTTATATGGAAATTGATTTATTGCTTCTTTTATTTTTTCTTGGTCATAATCTGGATATTGTAAAAATAAGTTTTGCCATGTTAAACCTCCATTTGTTTCATCGCTTCCATTTAATTCATCTTCAGTACCTCCATTTGTTTCATTACTTGTATCTAATTTATCTTTAGTACCTTTATTTAAATCAATTTGATATACAATTAACTCGTTTGTAAAATTTACATAATTTTCTTTTTTTTCTTCTAATTGAGATTTTGTTAATTTATCAATTATTGAAGTTTCTTCTATTTCTAATTCATCATCTTCTTCTGTTTCATTTTTTTCATAATTTTCCATTTTTTCTTTATCTTTATTTTTACATAATTTTGATAGTCCAATATCTGGAACATATGTTATATTTAAATTTTGTGGTTTTAATGAATAAATAGCTTGTAATCCTGAATTAAAATTATCAAATGTACATGTAGCATTTGTTTTATATAATTTATTTTTTAAATTATTAATAGCTACTGAACTTATATTTACCTTTTTAGCATAAACTTTAACTAATATATTATTTTTTATTTGATTACTTGATGCTTCTGTATTATAATATTGATAATAATCTTGTTTATCTTGTGGAAAAAAATCACCTAAATTAATTGGTAGTGAAGAACTTCCTCCTGTACCTCTTGATGGTATATTATTATTTAATAAACCACTTAATAAAGAATTTGCTAAATTATCATAAGGCATAGCATTTCTATATAAAGTAGAAAGAATGCAATATAGTCCATTATCATTTGAATAAATTAAATATGATTGCATATCACAATCATTATTACCTATTTTAATAGTAGCTGGACAAGTAAAACAAATATATTTTAATTTATAAACACCATTACCATCTTGATTCGCATGTTCATTTCTAGCATCAAAATTAAGGATTAATTCTGAATTCTTTTTATTAGGAATCATAACAAGCATTTTTCCAAAATTAATCATATTATCGATTTTAATATCTTCACAATGATTTAAAGTATGACCACATTTAGTAACACAAATATTAACACCTCCTTTAATATTTAATCCAAAGGGCAATATAGGATTTATAGTTTTTGAATTATTAGAAAAAATATTTGATAAATCTGGGCTGGATTCTGAAGGAAAATCATATTTAAAACAGTCAGCACTCGACATCTACTAATATATAATAATATATTTTTGATTTATTTACTTATATTATGAATTTGAATTTTGAATTTTGAATTTTGAATTTGGAATTTGAAATTTGAAAATAAAAGTTAATTAAGATAGTTATTTTTAAAAAAATATTTTTCAAAGTAAATAATATGAATAATATAAATTTTTTAATATTAATATTTCTTATTATAATTATATTTTATTTAACATTTAAAAATTTAGTTAATTTAATTGAAAAAAAATTTAATCACTTAAAAATTGAATCTCCTAAAGTAAATGTTCAATTGCCCAATAATTTTATTAATGAAGAAATAAAAAATGAAAAATTAAAATTTATTATTGAATCAAAAAAATATGATTCTTCTGATGGTGAAGAAATTAAAAAATTCGAATTTGATAATAGTTTTAAAGAAAATTCAGATTTTCTATTAGAAGGTTTTGATTCTTATGAAAATAAAAATGAAGATTATGAAAATAAACAAAAATCGAGTCATATTTGTTTTGAAGACCATAAACATAATAAATGTAATTTAGGAGTTATGAATTATCCTGACCCAAAAGATTCATCTCCTATTGATTATGATTTATTTAAATTAAATTATCCTCCAAACATGACCATGCAAGATTATGTAAATTGGTTATATTGTTTTAAAGATAGTGAAGAACAATTAACATATGTTCATTTAAAAAATTTATATAAATTAAAGAAAAATGAGCCATTAAAAGAAGTAAAAGGTGTTTGTCCTCCACCTGGTTATGAATCTTCTCCACTAGAAGCTCAAAAATATTTTGATAATTTGTATAATGTTAATAATGAATTTAAAATTGCTAGTCATTTAAATTCTCAAACAGGTCCAATTATTGCTTATAATAATGAAGATTATGGTGAATTTTATCAACACCAAGATACTTATGGGACATCTTCTTATTTAAGAAATTGTGACATTGGAATGAAAAAAAATGCTAATGAATTAAGTGAATTATTAGTTCCTAAAGATAGTAATAATTTAGAAATTTATGAAAAATATAAAAAATTTTATAAAAAAAATGTTGAAATTTAATTATTAAGAATTACTTCATTTAAGCATAAGGAATATATTGTGGAAAATCTGATTCATAAATTGTAGCTCTATAAGGTTCATTCATACCTTTAATAAAAACAATATCATTTGTTCCTAATTCATCATTTCTATTTTTTGTTATAATATTTACTTTTGAACCATATTTGCCCAATAATGTATAATATTCATATTTTGTATCATTTGGATATTTCTTTCTTCCAAATAATGGTAATGTATCATTCTCATTTCCATATACTTTATATAAAACTCCTAATTGTTGTGGTTCTCCTAATGGTCCTCTTGTTGAAACATATACTGGTGATATATTTGTATTACTTATATCAATAGGAGTTCTTGGATTATAAATAGGTACTTGAGTACCTCCTACACAAGGTTGATTTCTACCTCCGCATCCAATAACTTGATTAGGAAGTTTTAAATTTGGATACCAACTTTGGTCATAAAAATAATCACTTTTATATGGATATCTTAAAGGATTATAAACTCTATCTAAAGCATTTAATTTTTGAGGATTATTTTGAACTAGCATTGGAATTGGTTCTTGATTGGCTAATTGTACATTATTATAATTTTCTACATTTCGTTTTTGAGATTGAGATTGATTCATATTATTTTCTAAATTTGCTAATTGAGATTGTAATAAAGATTGTGATTCTTTATTTTCTTCACTCATTTTATTCATAGTATATTGATAAAATAAATAGAAAACTATTATAATAGCTAATAATATAATTAAAATGTAAAAATTTAATTTACTTTCTTGAATACAGACTTTCTTATTCATTATATTAATAAAATATATTTTATTTATAATTTATTAATAATTATTTAAAAGATTTTTGAACATTATTATTTAATTTATAATTTAATTTATAATTTAATTTGTTTTACAGCAAAAATGGCAATTTGAATTCATTAATGGAGGTTCTATAATAATGTTAGGTGTTTCTGTGTAAAAATTACCAGGATGAATTATTTTAATTAATTTTAAATATCCATCGTCATCTACAATAGCTTCTGCATGACCGCCATTTCCTTTTCCTCCAATAATTGTTATTGAAGGAGGTTTATCTGGATTATAGCCATGACCTTTATCAAGAACAATAATTTCTTCAAGTGAATTATTTTTAATTCTAGCAATGGCTTTAGCTGGTTTCGTATTTTCTACATTTCCGCAACTTAACATTACATTTTTATCTAATCCAGATAAACCAATGGAACCAAAATCATTAAATCCTGGAGGACATTTATCAGAATAAAAATTACATTCTTTAAATAAATTCATTTTAGGCATTTCTAAAGGTTTTTCTATTTTTTCTTTTTCTTTTATTTGATTGTGATTATTTTCATTAGATTGATTTGGTTGTTTATTGGTTTGATTTGGCTGATTTGGCTGATTTGGTTGATTTGGTTGAAATTGATTATTAGATAAATCATTTATTTTATTTGAATTATTTATATTTGATATTTTAGTTTTAATTTCTTCTTCTAGTCTTGTATTTATATTTTTTAATTTATTTAAATCTTGTGAATTATTTATTTTTTCACCTGTGAAATTTTTTATATTATCTTTCTTTTGATTAATTGAATTTAATAAATCTTCATTACTTGAATCTTTAACACCATCTGTTACTAATTTATTATTTAATTTTGGATTCACATCAGCATTTGGATTTGATGCATTATTTAAATCTGCTGATGGATTTAATGAATTTAACGGATTTGAATGATTAGCAGAAGGAACAGCCATATTATTATTTGTTGAACCACCTCCTACATTATTATATAACCAATCACCAAATCCTCCGAAAAACCCTTCTATTTGCTCTTCTGAATTATTTTCTTGATGTTTATTATTATTAAAAAAATTTAAACTTGATAATTTACTATTAATATTATTTATATCAGAAGAAATTTTTCTTTTAATACATTCTTTATTATAATGACATTTATTATAAACATAAAATCTGTGAATAATTAAAATTAATATTAAGGGAATTACTAATAAGATTAAGCCATATGTAAAATCCTTTAAATTCATTATTATATAATAATATAAAAAATAAAATATTTGATTAAAAAAACATTCATTTTTATTTATTTATTACTTTGTTAATATTTAATAAATATTTATTTAAAGATAATTTATTAATATTATTTATATGATTTATGATATTACATAAAAAAATACATAAACATGATTTTGATTTAATGGAATATTGCGTAGAAATAGCAAAAAAAAGTAATATGAATTCTAAACATGGTTGTGTAATTATTGATAAAAAGGGGTCAATAATTTCAAGTGCTTGTAATAAAAGAAGGTCAATGGAAATGGAGCATATAGTAGATATAAATATTAGAAAGCAAAAAAGATTTTCTAGACATGCTGAGGAAACAGCATTAAAAAATGTTGATAGAAATAAATTAAAGGGGGCTGTATTATATGTAATTAGATATGGATATCATGAAAATAATCCTTATTTTATGAATTCGAAGCCTTGTACAAAATGCACGGCTATTATAAATGCTGTTATGAAAAATTATGGTTTAAAGGCGGCTTATTATAGTTGTAATAATGAATTTGAAGAAGTTATTTAGACGATTTAAATTGACTAATAACATATTCTATATTTTTTTTAGTCTTTTTGTCATTTATAAAATTAAAATATTCAGATTCATTATGAATACTTTTTATTAATTTTCCATTGACTAATAACATATTCTATATTTTTTTTAGTCTTTTTGTCATTTATAAAATTAAAATATTCAGATTTATTATGAATATTTTTTCTTAATTTTCCATTTATAATTCTATTAAATAAAACTGAATTAAAATATACTTTATTATTCATTTTTATATAAGCTTGAAATTGATTTACTTTTTCATCTTCATTAAATTCATATTGTTGTTGTAATAATTTATATAATTCTTGGGAAAAAGTTGGAATAATTTTGCGATTGCTTAAATGTATGCATATATCTTCAGGTTTTTTGGATTTCAATGAATTTAAATCTATATGAACATTTTCTAAATGTCTTATTTGATTGCTTATAATTTTTTTAAATGATATATTAAATTCTTGTAATTTTTTTTTCTTATTTAATGTATATAATTTCCAATATTTTTTCATAAAATTTGTTGCTTGTTTTCTTTTTTTTGAAAATGTAAAACTATTCCAAATCATTTTTAATCCTTTACTAACTTTAGAAAAAATAGGTGGGTTATAGGGAATTTTTTGATTTATATTAGAAGTTTTATTTAATACATGAAAAAGTTCTTTATTACCTAATGTTTTATTATTTTTATAATTATTTATATTTTCATTTATTTTATTTTGATAATTTTTTGTAAAATTATTACTTGAATTGGTTGTATTTTTAGAAATATTTATTTCATTATTTAAAATTTCATAAAATTCTATTAAATTTGTAATTATCTCAGGTAATTTTTCTGAATGTGGAGTTGCATAAGTTCCTGGTGGAGTTGCATAAGTTCCTGATGGATATAATGGATTAGTTCCTAATGAATGAGATAAATTAGTTCCTGGTGGATATAATGGATTAGTTCCTAATGAATGAGATAAATTATTTCCTGGTGGAGAAGATGGATTAGTTCCTGGTGGAGAAGATGGATTAGTTACTGGTGAATAAGATTGATTAGTTCCTGATGGAAAAGATGAATTCATTTCTGGAGAACCTCCTTTTTTAGTTTTATTTGAATT
>JGI20156J14371_10000947_pt1 | contig 24620 bp, 26 predicted proteins | sample COG_06_FD_14371 | JGI IMG/M metagenome (IMG submission 14371)
GACCGTGCGACGGCACGGCAAGGTATCTGCTTCGGTTGTACGGGCTAAGCGTGTGGGAAATGGAATCACGTTGCTGGTCATGTCGGTCTCCTTGGTCTTTTTAGTGTGGGTGGGTTCGGTACGTTGCGTATGCTCAGTTCAGTACCGTGTTTCGGATAAGCCCAACAGCGAGCCCTTCGATATCAAACGGCTCATCGGGCTGGACAACGATGGTGGAGAAGTCGGGGTTCTCGGCACGCAACTCGATGTGCGAGGCTTGCTTCCAGAACCGCTTCACCGTGACGTCTTCGCCCAGTCTGGCGACGATGATTTGCCCATTTCGTGCCTCTCTTGTGGTTTGAACGGCCAAGAGGTCGCCGTCTAAGATGCCGGCATCTCGCATGGACATACCGCGTACCTTTAGCAGGTAGTCTGGGCGCCGCTGAAACAGGCTGGGTTCAAGGTGGTAGGACTGCTCAACGTGCTCCGCCGCCAAGATAGGTGAGCCCGCAGCCACACGACCGACCAATGGCAGCACCAGCTGGTTGAAGCCCGCCATAGGCAACATCAGTTGTCGACTGGGGTCATCGTTGAGGTCTCGCAGGGCCTCGCCTCGCAAACGAATGCCTCGTGAGGTACCGCTGACTAACTCGATAACGCCTTTGCGCGACAATGCCTGTAGATGCTCCTCGGCGGCATTCGCTGATCGAAAGCCAAGCTCGGTAGCGATTTCGGCACGTGTGGGTGGCGCGCCAGATTGTGCGATGGCCCGTTGGATCAGGCCCAAGACCTGTTGTTGGCGTTCGGTTAACTTCGACATGGCGGATACCTTTTCTTGAAAACCTGTGATCGGATTTAAAGGAAAACAACTGTTTTTCTATACAGGTATGTATTTTTAAACAGGAAACTTAGGAATGCAAGCTTTTTTTTCAGCATCAGAAACATTCATTCAGCTCATTGGCACAGGGGGCACGATTGCTGGGCACAGTGCCGACCCCAGCGATGAGCTCGGATATACCGCGGGGGTCTTGCCCGTTGCGGCTTTGTTGGCTGGGCTGCCTCTCGCCGATGGCGCACTTGCTGGGGTTGCTGTGCGCGACGAGAGCCTTGCCCAAATTGATAGCAAAAATATGCGTTGGGACATTTGGTGGTTGCTCGCCCGGCGGGTCCGGGCTTGTCTCGGTGAAACGCTGTGTCGAGGGGTCGTCATCACCCACGGGACGGACACGCTAGAAGAGACGGCTTGGTTTTTAGCGTGTGTTTTGGGCGACGTGGCGCAGGACAAGCCAGTGATACTCACCTGTGCCATGCGCCCAGCCAGTGCCGCCCAGCCGGATGGTCCACACAACCTAGCGAACGCACTCATCGCTGCCAACACGCCGGGTGCGCGGGGTGTGTTGGTGTGCGTCGCCGGCGAATTATGGGGTGCCCAACATGTGCAGAAAAACCACCCAACACAACTGGCTGCATTTAACGCGGCGGGCTTGCCCCCGGTTGCAACGGTAGAGGGTCATCAGGTGGTGATGCAACAAGCATGGCCCACGTTGCCGTCTTGGGTACGCGCGACATCGGAGGCACTAGCAGCTGCTCTAGCGCATGACGATGCGCCCCCCAAACAGCCTTGGGTGGAGGTTGTGATGCATACGGCGGCGGCGTCAACACAGTTGTTGCCAGCGCTGGGCGCCGCCGGTATACGCGGGCTGATCGTGCAGGCGACGGGTAATGGAACCGTCAATGACACCTGGCAGACCCAGTTGGGTGTGCTGACCAACGAGGGGGTGGTGGTGCGCTGTGCGAGTCGTTGCGCCTCTGGCGCATTGCTGGGCCTAGCGACCAGCGAGGACAAAAAAGGCCAAACCCTCTCAGGCCTGACCTTTTACCCCGGCCTCAATGCAGCCAAGTCGCGGGTGATGCTGATGCTGGCCCTGCTGGTGCCACCAGCGTCGCACCCAGACTAGACCCCACCTTATGCGTTGATAGCCCGCTTGGCGATGGGTGTACCGTGGGGCTAGGCTAAGGCCTCAAAGGCGCGGGCAGTAATCTCCTCCACGGCGCCCATACCGCTGATGGCGCGGTAGGCGGGCGCCTCAGCGGGTGCCGACTTGGCCCAACCTTCGTAGTAGTTGACCAGTGGTCGCGTTTGCTCGTCGTAGACCTCTAAGCGTTTACGTACGGTCGCTTCCTTATCGTCATCGCGTTGGATGAGCGGTTCGCCCGTGGCGTCGTCCAGCCCCTCGGCTTTTGGCGGGTTAAAGGTGACGTGATAGGTGCGGCCACTAGCGGTGTGCACGCGGCGCCCGCTCATACGCTCGATGATGGCCTCAAACGGAACGTCTATCTCCAACACGTAGTCCAATTTAACGTTGGCTTCTTTCATCGCCTCGGCCTGTGGGATGGTCCGTGGAAAGCCGTCAAACAAAAATCCATTGGCGCAGTCCGCTTGACAATACGCTCTTTGACCAAGCCAATAATGATGTCATCACTCACCAAACCGCCGGAGTCCATCACCTGCTTCGCAGCGAGCCCCAGCGGTGTACCCGCCTTAACCGCTGCCCGCAACATGTCACCCGTGGAGATTTGAGGAATACCGAATTTTTCGCAAATAAACGTGGCTTGTGTGCCTTTGCCAGCGCCTGGCGCCCCTAACAAAATGAGTCTCATGGCAGTCTTTCTCATAAAAATGCGTAACGGTGTCCCACCCATGCGGTGTCCGTATGTCGCGCAGAGCATAGCACGCTCTACTTTTTATCGGCTTACGACAATATTGTCGTCGATAGTCTGTTGAAAATAAAGCGTAATTAACCCATGCTGCGTGATGCAGCAAGCGCCACCCACTGGGCTCTCGCAATGGCCAGGTCGGCTTCCGTATCGACACCGGGGGTGGGTGCTTCATCCGATAGATGAACCGCGATTTTGTGTCCGTGCCACAAGACGCGGAGTTGTTCCAGTGATTCGATGGCCTCTAAGGCGCAGGGGGGCAAGGTCGGGAAGGTCTTCAAAAAACCAACGCGATAGGCGTAGATGCCAACGTGACGCAGGGGCTTGGGGTCGGGAAGTGCCATGGCGTCGATGCGAACGCTGCCGCCATCGTCTGTCTTCGACGCACGGTCGACCGCCGTTGTTTGCATACTGTCGCGCGCCCAAGGAATCGGTGCACGGCTAAAGTAAGCGGCGCCGCCTTGCCCGTCCAACACCACTTTAACGATATTGGGGTTTAACCAGTCGTTGGCCTGTGTGATCACGTGGGCAGCGGTGGACATGACGCAGTCCGGACGGGCGGCAAGTGCCTGCGCGACTTGGTTAATGAGGGCGGGCTCAATGAGTGGCTCATCGCCTTGCACGTTCACCACAATGGTGTCGTCTGGCAGTTGCAGTAACGAGCAGGCTTGGGCCAAGCGGTCGCTCCCGCTCGCATGGTGTGTATCGGTTAGCAGCGCCTCAACACCGCTATCAACGCATGCACGCAAGACCGCCGGATCGTCAGCGGCAACGGTGACACGGGTCGCCGCGCTCTTGGCTGCCTGTTGCGCGACGCGCACGATCATGGGCTTACCGCCGATATCAAGCAAAGGCTTGTTGGGCAGTCGCTGCGACGCCATGCGCGCGGGAATCAAGACGACGAAGTCCGGGGTCGTCATATCAGAGGGTTGGAGAACCAACACTACCGCTGCCGCTGGCAGCGGTGGCCAGGGCCTCTATCTCGGCGTCGGTGAGGGGGCGTGCCTCGACCTCCAACATAACCGGAATGCCATCGCGAATGGGGTAGGCCAAGCGCGCGCTTTTCGAAATAAGCTCTTGGGCGGTTTTATCAAGTCGTAGCGGGCCCTTGGTGACCGGGCAAACGAGCATCTCTAATAATTTTGTATCCATGGGGCAATGATAAATCGGCTGCGATTAAAGCGGAGAAGAAGGGGGTAATTTCCTAGGGAAAACGGCATCGATGGCCGCCCAAAAAGGGGAAGCCAGCTGCACCTCCAAGGGCGCAATCCAAACGGTGTGGGGATTNATGTGGGGGTTGTGCACGAGTTTGACAGCATCTTTGGCCGTGCAGACCGTCGGGATTGATGGGTCTAGATCGGACAAGGGGCCTGACAGCGGATCGTGATCCGGTCGCAAGATAAAGGCGCCAATCTGAAATCCGGATGTTTGGGCGCGGGCGCGCATCATGTCCTCAAACGCTTCGGGTTTTGCAATGGCAGCGAGTAGCTGCACCTTGCCTGTGAAACCCTCGCATGCCGCTTGCCCGTCCAAGCGTTGAAAGCGTGCGCCGAGTTGCCGATGGCAGGCGTAGACCGGGCCGCGCCAGGCGGGATGAATGGCGCCCGGTTGGTCCAAAGGGGAGGGCGCGACGTGTAAAACGGGCTGGCGCTGTGTGCGCAGTGGCCATGGCTCCCGCAACAGGCCGGCGGGCAAGAGCAGGCCATTGCCGATGCCCCGTTGGTCGAAAACGATCACCTCCAGCGCACGCGGCAACTGCAGGTGTTGCAAGCCGTCGTCGCTCACCAATACATCCACCTGTGGGTACAGCGCGAGACACGCTCGGGCGGCCAGCACCCGATCGGGATGAACGAAGACCGGTACATCGGTTGTTTGTGCTAGCCACTTTGGTTCGTCGCCGCACTGCGCTGCGGTGGTCGCTGCTTGCACGTGTAATGCTGGCGAGTTGGCGTCAATGGGCGCGCCATAACCGCGCGAGACAATGCCGGGCGACCAACCCCCACGCCGCAAGTGGTCTACGAGCTCGGCCACGATGGGTGTCTTTCCCGATCCGCCGACGATGACATTGCCGACAACGACCACGGGCACTGCTAAGGACACTTGGTTGCGCAGCGCGCGCCGGCGTGCCATCGCGGCCAAGGCACGGTAGACCCAAGAAAATGGACGCATGACGAGGGACCAAGGTCCGCGAACCTGCATGCCTTGGGTTTGCGAGTGCGCGCTCATGTCTGGTCAGGCAAACAGCGGTTTCACGGCGACGTTGTGGGGCGTGTTGAAAAATGCAGCTGCGACAAATCAGCCAAACCGGCCGCTTCCATCACATTGATCACCGCTTGGTGGGGAGCCTGTGCATCCGCCTCGATGACGATGCGCACATTGGCATTGTCTCGGGCGAGCGCGAGCATATCGTGTCCCAACGCAGCGCTGCTATTTGGCTGATAGCGAACACCGTTTAACACCGTTTCGCCGTCGGCACCGATGCGCACGGTGAGGGTCTTAAGCGTTTCAGTCTGAGGCGATGTTTTGGCCCTTGGGAGGTCAATGCGTAAGCCGTCACGTGCAACGTAAGTGGTGGTCAACATCAAAAAGATAACCAAAACCAACAAGATATCGATGAACGGAATGAGGTTGATATCGGGCGCCAACCCCTGATGCTCGTCTGTTGCGTCGGTAGAGAAGCGCATCACTCGGTCTCGTTGGGTGAAAAGCGCAAGAATCTGGCGGCTTCCAGTTCCATGTGCAGCTGCAGTGCATTGACTTTGGACTTGAGCACGCGCCACAGCAACAGCGCGGGAATAGCCACAATGAGACCAAACGCCGTGTTGTACAAAGCCACCGCGATGCCACCGGCCAATGCCGACGGGTCTGCGCTGCTGCCAGCCGCTTGGGCGACAAACATCTCAATCATGCCCACAACCGTACCGAGTAGACCCAACAAGGGGGCGGCCGACGCAATGGCGGCGAGCGCCCCAAGATACTGGTTTAAGCGCGCCACCTGACGCCGACCCTCATCCGCTAAGACAGTCTCACGCAGCCCCTTGAGGCCTTGGCCATTTTGGGGCACGGCCCCGGCATCGAAAAAGGAGCCACTGCCCTTGCTCTTCGCCAAGGTATTGAGGGTGGGGGCCAGTGCTGCGGCGAGAATACGGCCCAACGGCGACGTGCCGCAGGCCTTTAGCGCGGCATTCTGGCCGGATTTGTGCCAAGCCATGAGCACGTTGTCGATTAATTTGTTGGGGGCAACCTGTTTGACTCTCAGAAAGAGCGCGCGCTCGACCACGATGCCTAAGGCGGCGATTGAGCAAAAAATAAGTGGCCAAATCGGCCAGCCGGCGGCTTGTATGATGGATATCACGGATGGCCTTTTTAAGGGTAATTCTTAACTGAAACGAGCGGAAAGCGACTGCGGTTGCGCTCTATTATCTATCGCTGAGCGACGGGTGCAAGCGGGCAAGCGTTTTGGGTGGTTTGCCCACAGATTCTGTGGACAACTTTGTGGGTAAGTGGGTGAACTGCCACCAAATCTAGCGTTTTTCGGGGTAAGCATTTAATTTGCTTAATATTTGAACAATAAAAATGTTAACAAAAACAATGGTCTACGGGTATTTTAAATCTTTCCGTCCGTGCGCAAGCGCATCGCACGGTTTGGCGCGGCCTGTGCACAAGCCAACAGGTGAAAACCTTGTTTCATGCGGAGTTTCAGCCCATGCATGAAGCGGTTGGCGTCAAAATTTGGCCGGTAGGTTCATTGGTGGCCGCTGTCGGGGGTGCCTTGGCGGAACAGTTCAATCCCCTGCGTGTCAAAGGCGAGGTGTCTGGTTTTTCTCAAGCGACCAGCGGCCATTGCTACTTCACGCTCAAGGATGGACAGGGTCAGATCCGATGTGCCATGTTTAAACGGGCGGCGAGCCTGTTGGCACGGATACCAAAAAACGGTGATGTTGTTGAGGTCATGGGTAAGCTGGACGTGTACCCCCCAAGAGGTGACTTACAACTCATCGTCGAGTCGCTTCGCGTTGGTGGGCAGGGCAGCTTATTCGAGCGCTTCCTAGCGCTGAAGGACAAATTGCAGCAGCAGGGCTTGTTCGATGCCTCGCGCAAGCGGGATCTCCCCCTATACCCCCGTCACATTGCGGTGGTCACCTCGCTGGGTGCGGCGGCTTTGCACGACGTGGTAACCGCGTTGGCGCGCCGTGTCCCCCATGTCATGGTCAGTGTGTATCCCAGCGCCGTGCAAGGCCAGGGTGCTGCTGCGGAGCTGACAAGGGCGCTGCAACAGGCGGAGCGCGGGCACCGTGAGGGGGTGCCTTGTGACGTCATCTTGCTGGTGCGAGGCGGAGGATCTCTGGAAGACCTTTGGTCTTTCAACGATGAGCACTTGGCCTTACAAATTGCCGCGTCATCGGTCCCCGTTGTGTCGGGTGTCGGGCATGAGACGGATTTTACTATTGCGGATTTTGTGGCGGACCTGCGCGCCCCCACACCCACTGCTGCGGCAGAGCAAGTGGCCCAGAGCACAGCGCATTTGAGCGCCGCCTTGGCCGGCTGGGGTGTGGCTTTGGGGCGGGCAGTCACACAGACGCTAGACCGAGAAGCGCAGCGCTGCGACCGCTTAACCGCGCGCTTGGCTAGGCCGAGTCAGGGCGTGGACGCTCAACGCCAGCGCCTTTACCGCAGGGTGCGGCACATCATGCAGTTGGTGCGCGGCCGTGTTGACGGCGCCTTGGCTAGCTGGACGGCACAACAGGCGAGTTACGCGCGGCTGGTAAGTGCAGACATGGCCAAGCGCCAGGCCGCACTGGCGCAGCTACAGATTCGGCTAGAGAGTGCTAGCCCCAAGAAAGCCCTTGAACGCGGCTACGCTTGGGTTCAAACCGCAGACGGAGCGCCTTTGGGTAGCGTCGCCCAAGTGCGCGTCGGCCAGCCCTTGCGCATCATGGTGAAGGATGGCCAGTTGCATGCGACCGTATCGGCCATTGAGCCGGAGTGATGGGGCGTGCATGCTTGTCTGCGTGAATGCCCTTGTCGTAACAAGGACCTATTTCCAGTTTTACAATAGGGCTTGATAATTTTTTTCTCTACTAGGATGCATCATGGAACATACCCTACCCGCATTGCCCTACGCGATTGACGCGTTAGCACCCCATTACAGCCAAGAAGCCTTTGAGTTTCACCACGGCAAGCACCACAATGCCTACGTTGTCAACTTGAACAATCTGCAAAAAGGGACTGAGTTCGAAAGCATGGACTTGGAAGCGATTGTTAAGAAGTCAAGCGGCGGTGTGTACAACAACGCGGCCCAAATTTGGAATCACACGTTTTTCTGGAACTGCATGAAGCCCGCAGGTGGCGGTCAACCAACGGGCGCCTTGGCCGCAGCGATTGATGCCAAATACGGTAGCTACGCGGCGTTCAAGGAAGCCTTCGTCAAATCGGCGGTTGGTAACTTTGGGTCAGGCTGGACTTGGTTGGTTAAGAAAGCGGATGGCAGCGTGGACATCGTCAACACGGGTCCTGCTGGAACGCCCCTAACGTCAGACGACAAGGCCTTGATGACCGTTGATGTGTGGGAGCACGCCTACTACATTGACTACCGCAACGCGCGTCCAAAGTTTGTTGAAACCTTCTTGGACCAGTTGGTGAACTGGTCGTTCGCTGAAGCGAACTTCGCCTAAAACAGCGCGATCGCGTCATGAGCGCACGAAAAAGCAGCCACTAGGCTGCTTTTTTTGTCTGGTGTGGGTGGTTTTCGCGCGATTGGTTCGGCGATCTCTATCGCTATCGCGCGCGGGTAAAGCCGCCTAGTTGGGTTCCAGCGCCAAATCCACGCTTTTCGAACCACTGCTTATTCATCTCTAAAACAAACCTCACGGGCTGTTTTGCGCAGTGCTGGTCGAGCGAGCCTGCCGCCATCTCCGCCACATTGACTACCGTTCCGTTGTCGTCAATGAACGCCGCGCTTAATGGAATCAAGGTGTTCTTCATCCAGAAACAGTAAGCGTCTGGGGCTTCGAACACAAAAAGCATGCCCTCGTTAGCAGGCATTTCGGCGCGGTACATCAGTCCGATTTCGCGTTGTTTGCTCGTGCGTGCGACTTGCGCGACGATGCGATGCATGCCAGCGGTCAATTCAATCCGCGGTAAATCTGTTTGCGGCTGTGCGGCGGTGACGGGCGTCGCCATGACAGATAGGGTGATGGAGAGGGCGGTGGCCCACAAGATGGCTTGGCTTTTGTGCATGAAGTCGGCGATTTCTGTCATCAATGGCGGGGCTGGACTGACCGCCGCTTGGTTCAAGGCTAAAGTATGGTCTATGGCCCCGGTTTTCCGGGCTTTATTGTCCATCACAACGGCTATTACCGGAGATTTTTCGCGCGATGTCCCAACATATCAACGTGCCTGCTCAAGGCCAACAGATCTCAGTCAACGCAGACCATTCGATCAACGTACCCGATCACCCCATCATTCCCTTCATCGAGGGCGACGGGATAGGGCGCGACATCATGCCGGTGATGCTAGACGTTGTCGACGCAGCGGTTGCAAAGGCCTATGGTGGTCAACGTCACATTCATTGGATGGCGGTCTATGCCGGCGAGAAGGCCCTCAGCCTCTACGGACCGGATGCGTACTTGCCGGCAGAGACGCTTGAGGCGCTTCGGAGCTACGTGGTGTCTATCAAAGGGCCTTTGGCGGTGCCAGCGGAGGGCGGTGGTCGCTCCCTGAACGTGGCGATTCGCCAAGCCTTGGATCTCTACGTCTGTTTACGTCCTGTGCGCTACTTTGCCGGTGTGCCCAGTCCATTAAAGGAGCCCGAGAAGACCAATATGGTCATATTCCGCGAGAACTCAGAGGATATTTACGCGGGCATTGAATTTGAAGCCGAGAGCGAAAAGGCGAAGCGACTGATTGAGGTACTTCAGCGCGATTTCGGCGTGACGCAGATTCGCTTTCCCGGCACCTCGGGCATTGGTATCAAGCCGGTGTCGCGCGAAGGAACGGAGCGCCTCGTCCGCAAAGCGCTGCAATACGCGGTTGACCACGATAAGCCCAGCGTCACCATCGTCCACAAGGGCAACATCATGCAGTTCACCGAAGGGCGCTTTCGGGACTGGGCCTATGCCCTGGCCCAAAAAGAGTTTGGTGCGGAGCTGGTCGATGGGGGCCCGTGGTGCAAGTTAAAAAACCCGAGAACGGGCCGATCCATCATGGTCAAAGACTGTGTGACCGACACCTTTTTACAGCAGATTTTGCTACGCCCCGCTGAACACAGCGTGATCGCGACACTCAACCTAACCGGCGACTACATCTCGGATGCGCTTGCTGCACACGTGGGTGGCACGGGTATCGCGCCGGGTGGGAACCTGTCCGATACGGTTGCTATGTTTGAGGCCACGCATGGTGCGGAGCCAAAATACGCGGGCAAAGACTATGTGAACCCGGGTTCTGCGATCTTGGCGGGCGAGATGATGTTGCGGCACATGGGCTGGGGCGAGGCGGCCGACCTGATCATTGCTTCGATGACTTCTGCCATACAAAGCAAACAAGTGACCCATGACTTTGCGCGCTTGATGCACGGCGCCACTCAGGTGTCCTGCTCGGGCTTCGGGTTGGTAATGATAGAGAACATGTGAGACGCTTCGCGCTGAGCTCATACGGACGATTCTTAGGTGGGGGCTTTTTTTTCTGACAACTGTCCCCATGTGAATAAAGTTGACGGTCAGGTGACCGCCATCCGCAGAGAGCGGGGTCTTTACTCGCTACACTGTCTTGAAACGTCCCTGCAGTCATTACTGACTTAAGTCCATCGCTAAAATCGCTATATGTCAGAACCGAAAAAACCATTCCTGCCGGCCTTCCCGCCCTCAACGCAGGGAGACGACGCATTGGTGTTGGATCGATTGACGGATAAGGTCAAGCCGCCCCAAATGTTCCAAGTGGTGCTGCTAAACGATGATTTCACGCCCATGGAGTTCGTGGTGTTTGTTATCCAGGAGTTTTTTAGTAAGCCCCGCGAGCAGGCCACGCAAATCATGCTGAAAATCCACCTTGAAGGTAAGGGGATTTGTGGGGTTTTCCCTAGAGATATCGCGCATACCAAAGTCGAGCAGGTCGCTATGGCGGCGCGCGAGTCAGGACATCCGTTACAGTGTGTAGCAGAGCCTGTTGAATAAGTAAACCGCAACCTTTTTTTCTCCCAAAGCCAACGTAAGGAATTCAAATGATTGCCCAAGAACTTGAAGTCAGCTTGCACATGGCGTTTGTAGAAGCCAGACAGCAACGCCATGAGTTCATCACCGTCGAACACCTGTTGCTCGCGTTGCTGGACAACCCAAGCGCATCGGAGGTGCTGAAAGCATGTTCGGCCAATATCGATGACTTGCGTAAGTCATTGACCCAATTCATTGCAGACAACACACCGCAGGTTGCCGGGACAGAGGACGTTGATACACAACCGACCTTAGGCTTCCAACGCGTGATTCAACGCGCGATCATGCACGTGCAAAGCACCGGAAGCGGAAAAAAAGAAGTGACCGGGGCCAACGTCTTGGTTGCCATCTTTGGTGAGAAAGACTCGCACGCCGTGTATTACTTGCACCAGCAAGGGGTTACGCGTTTAGACGTGGTGAACTTCATTGCCCACGGCATTCGAAAGAGTGACCCGCCAGAGACCGGCAAGACAGATGCGGACGGCTCGCCCGAGGAAGGCGCTCCGGCCGCAGCCGGTGAGCGCACTGAGAAGGCCTCGCCGCTAGAGCAGTTCACCGTTAACTTGAACCAGCAGGCCAAAGAAGGAAAAATTGACCCGTTAATCGGTCGTGAATACGAGGTGGAGCGGACCATACAAATTCTGTGCCGCCGTCGTAAAAATAATCCCTTGTTGGTGGGCGAGGCAGGTGTGGGTAAAACCGCAATTGCAGAGGGCTTGGCTTGGCGCATTACCGAAGGGACCGTGCCTGAGGTGCTCGCCGAAGCTCAGGTCTTCTCGCTAGACATGGGTGCCTTGCTGGCAGGTACCAAGTACCGTGGTGACTTTGAGCAACGCCTGAAGGGGGTGCTGAAAGCGCTGAAAGACAAGCCCCATGCGGTCTTGTTCATTGACGAGATTCATACACTCATTGGGGCGGGTGCCGCTTCAGGTGGCACCATGGATGCGTCTAACCTGCTCAAGCCAGCATTATCCAGTGGTCAAATGAAGTGTATCGGTGCGACCACCTTTACCGAGTACCGTGGAATTTTTGAGAAGGACGCGGCGTTGTCGCGTCGCTTCCAAAAAGTGGATGTGGTTGAGCCGACCATTGCTGAGACCATTGACATTCTCAAGGGCTTGAAGTCACGCTTTGAAGAGCACCACAACGTGCGCTACGCGCCAGCGGCTTTGCAGGCCGCGGCTGAGTTGAGCGCCAAGTACATCAACGATAGGCAGTTGCCTGATAAGGCCATCGACGTCATCGATGAAGCCGGCGCGGCGCAACGTATTTTGGCCGCAAGCAAACGTAAGAAGACGATAGGCAAGGGCGACATTGAAGACATCGTTGCCAAGATTGCACGTATTCCGCCTGCCAACGTGTCCAACGATGACAAGGGCAAGCTAAAGACCTTGGAGCGCGATTTGAAGAGCGTGGTCTACGGTCAAGACAACGCCTTGGAGGCCTTGGCCTCTAGCGTCAAGATGGCGCGTGCCGGACTGGGCAAGACGGACAAGCCCATTGGTTCATTTTTGTTCAGTGGTCCAACCGGTGTGGGTAAAACCGAGGCGGCGAAGCAGTTGGCCTACATCATGGGCATCGACTTGATTCGTTTCGACATGAGCGAGTACATGGAGCGCCATGCGGTCAGCCGCTTGATCGGCGCGCCTCCTGGCTACGTTGGTTTTGATCAAGGCGGCCTGCTGACAGAAGCGGTGACAAAAAAGCCGCATTGTGTGTTGTTGCTAGACGAAATTGAGAAAGCGCATCCAGACGTCTTCAATGTCTTGCTGCAGGTCATGGACCATGGCACGCTGACTGACAACAATGGTCGAAAAGCCGATTTCCGCAACGTCATTGTGATCATGACGACCAATGCCGGGGCGGAGACCATGAGCAAGTCCACGATTGGTTTCACCACTTCACGTCAGACTGGCGACGAGATGGGCGATATCAAGCGTTTGTTTACGCCTGAATTCCGCAACCGCCTGGACGCTATTGTGAGCTTCAAGGCCTTGGATGAGCAAATCATCCTGCGCGTGGTGGATAAGTTTTTGTTGCAACTTGAAACACAGTTGGGCGAGAAAAAAGTAGAGGTGACGTTCACAGATGCCGTCCGCAAATTCTTGGCCAAAAAAGGCTTTGATCCACTGATGGGCGCACGTCCGATGCAGCGCTTGATTCAAGACATGATCCGCAAAGCGCTCGCTGACGAGCTCTTATTCGGTCGTTTGATTGACGGCGGCCGCCTCACCGTGGATTTGGACGACAAAGACGAGATTGCGCTGGAAATTCAGCCTAACCCGGAGAAGAAGGGACGCTCCAAAGCAGAAGAGACCGCGACAGGCTAAGCGCCACAACGTGTGTCAGCCCGGTTCGCCGGGCTTTTTTCTGTCCGATTACCGGACGTTTAAAGTGGTGCACTGAAAAGTACAATAACGCGGTGGGTGTTCCACCCCTGTTTATTTTTAAAAAAAGAAAGTGTCTTATGGCGGGTCATAGTAAGTGGGCAAACATCCAACACAGAAAAGGCCGACAGGACGAGAAGCGCGGCAGGGTGTGGACCCGCGTGATCCGAGAGATCATGGTGGCGGCACGCCAAGGCGGCGGTGATCTGGATGCCAACCCGCGCCTGCGATTGGCGGTTGACAAGGCCAAGGCAGCGAACATGCCTGCGGACACAGTCAAACGCAATATTGACAAAGCGACGGGTAATCTTGAGGGCGTCAGCTACGAAGAAATTCGCTACGAGGGCTATGGTGTGGGCGGTGCCGCCGTCATCATTGACACCATGACCGATAACAAGGTGCGAACGGTCGCCGAGGTGCGACATGCCTTGAGTAAGCATGGTGGCAATTTGGGCACCGAGGGCTCGGTCGCTTTCCAGTTCAAGCATTGCGGGCAGCTGATTTTTGCACCCGGAACCGATGAGGACCACGTCATGGAGCTTGCACTGGACGCGGGTGCCGAAGATGTTGTGACGGACGACGAAGGCGCCATTGAGGTATTGTGCGCACCCGGCGATTTTGAGGCTGTTAAGGCGGCGTTAGAGGCGGCAGGTCTGATCGCTGAAATGGCCGAGATCACTATGCGTGCAGACAACACCATCGACATTGCAGGCGATGACGCGGCAAAGATGCAGAAGTTACTCGACGCACTAGAAGACTTAGACGACGTGCAGGACGTCTTCCATAACGCGGCCCTGGAGCTTTCATGAAGGTGTTGGTCATTGGCAGTGGCGGGCGAGAGCATGCACTGGCGTGGAAATTGGCCGACGCAGCTGACGTGACCGAGGTGTTTGTAGCCCCTGGCAATGGGGGAACCGCGACGGAGCCGGGGCTAAGCAACCTGGCGATCAACGACCTGCCTGAGCTGGTCGCGTGGTCGCTAGCGAATCACGTTGATCTGGTTGTCGTGGGACCAGAGGCGCCATTGGCAGCGGGAGCGGTCGATTTGTTTAGGGCCGCTGACATTCCGGTGTTTGGCCCGACACAGGCCGCCGCGCAATTGGAGAGTTCCAAAGCCTTTTCCAAAGCCTTCATGGCACGCCATGGCATTCCGACCGCGGCGTTTGAGACCTTTTCAGATCCGGCCCAAGCGCATGCCTATATCGACAAGCAAGGTGCTCCCATTGTTGTCAAAGCCGATGGCCTAGCCGCTGGCAAGGGGGTGGTGGTTGCGATGACCGCAGAGGAAGCGCANCTTGCCGTNGATGATATGTTGTTGNCGAACACNCTTGGCGTGACNCACAATGCGGATGGCGCACGGGTGGTGATTGAGGAGTTTTTGGTCGGTGAAGAGGCGAGCTTCATGGTGGTTTGTGACGGCACAACGGTGTTNCCGTTGGCGACCAGCCAAGACCACAAAAGGCTAGGCCGTGGGGACACCGGCCCGAACACCGGTGGCATGGGCGCTTACTCGCCCGCACCAGTCGTTACGGACGCGGTGCATAAAAAGGCCATGGAAGCGGTGATCTTGCCCACGATCGCGGGCATGCGCGCGGATGGTATTCCCTTCACAGGTTTTCTCTATGCCGGCCTGATGATTTCGCCCGCAGGTGAGGTGAAAACCTTGGAATTCAATTGCCGTATGGGTGACCCCGAAACGCAGCCCATCATGATGCGTTTGTCTAGCTCGTTTGCCGAGTTGATGCTGGCCGGCGCGACCGGGCAGTTGGCTGATGTCGACCTTGCTTGGGATGAGCGTCCTGCGATGGGTGTTGTGCTTGCGGCTGCGGGCTACCCACAGGCACCACGCAAAGGCGACTTGATTGCCGGGATTCCCGCATCACAGCGAGATGCCAAGGTTTTCCATGCCGGTACGACCTTGCGCGACGACGGTTGCCTGGTGAGTAACGGTGGCCGTGTGTTGTGTGTCACCGCACTCGGTGATGATCTGCAGGCTGCAAAAAACAAAGCTTACGCCATGATTCACGATATTGCCCTTGATGGCGCCCAGTTCCGAGATGACATTGGGGCGAGGGCGCTCGCCTGATCGCGACCGCGACCGCGCATCGGAGTCAATACACGTGCAGACCAANCCTCGNCCCACGCTCATCTCCAAGTTGGCGCGTGTCGCCCTCAATTTGGCCGGCTGGCGTCTGTTAGAGCAACCTTTGCCTGGGCCGCGCGGCATCATTTTGGCTTACCCGCACACCAGTAATTGGGACTTTATTGTGGGTATCTTATTCAAGGCGGCGATGGGCTGGGAGATGCGCTTTTGGGCGAAGGGTAGCTTGTTAAACATACCGGTCTTCGGTGCCTGGATGCGTTGGGTCGGCGCCGTCCCCGTTAACCGAAGCGCTGCGTCAGGGTTGGTGCAAGACACCGTTTTGCAAATGGAGTCTTCGACGCATTTTTGGTTGGCACTGGCACCGGAGGGAACGCGCGCGTATGTCAACGGTTGGCGTATGGGGTTTTTTCATGTGTGGCAATCTGCGCAGGTACCGCTGGGGTTGGCTGTCATTGATTACGGACGGAAAGAAGTGGGTTTAAAAGGTTTTTTATACGCGCGTGAAGAGGAGCCGGACGTCGCGTTCAGGCGAATTGAAGCGATGCTCGATGCGCCGATAGGACGTCGCCCAAATCTGGCAAGTCCCGTGACCCCTTATCAACGAGAAAGCAAAGACGAGACGACCTCGCCCTGAAAATAAGCAACGCTACGACTTATGACGACATCTTTATCACCTGACACGGTTCGCGCTTACCTAAAGGGCTTGCAGCAACGCATCATCGATGCCATCGTCGCCATCGACGGTTCGTCGCCTACGGTTGACCCGTGGAAAAAACCAGCGGGTGAGAAATTACAGGGCAACGGGATTACTCAGATTATCGAAGATGGCCCCGTGTTCGAACGCGCTGGTTGCGGGTTTTCCGATGTCTCTGGACCCGCGCTACCACCGTCGGCGACGCATGACCGCCCCGAGTTGGCCGGTGCGCCCTTTGAGGCCATGGGCTTGTCGCTGGTTTTCCATCCGCGTAATCCCATGGCACCGACCGTCCACATGAATATTCGCATGATCGCGGCGTTTCCCAAAGGGGGTGGTGCACCGGTTTGCTGGTTTGGGGGCGGCATGGATCTCACGCCTTACTACGGCTTTGAGGAAGACGCGGTGCACTTTCACCAAACGTGTGCGGATGCGCTCGCGCCCTTTGGCGCGGATAAGTATCCGCGTTTCAAAGCGTGGTGCGATCGGTACTTTTATTTGAAGCATCGGGACGAGCCACGCGGTATCGGCGGTATCTTCTTCGACGATTTTTCTGAGCTTGGACCGCTAGAGAGTTTTCGTATGTTGCAAAGCGTCGGCGATGCATTTTTGGGAGCTTACCTGCCCATACTGCAACGGCGCCAGGTCATGCCCTATGGCGAGCGAGAGCGCGCGCACCAACTCAACCGTCGAGGTCGATATGTGGAGTTCAATTTAGTTTGGGACCGCGGCACGCACTTTGGCCTGCAGTCAGGCGGGCGCACAGAGTCCATCCTGTTATCGATGCCACCGCATGCGACTTGGGGCTACCGTTTAGACCCCGCCGTGGGCACGCCGGAGCACCGCTTACTCAGTGAATTCTTGATCGCCAAAGACTGGTTGCCAGCCAATGGGGTCTAAATGACCACCGTCAGCCGTCGCGTTGGCGTATTTGGTGGCGCATTTGATCCGCCGCACCGCGCCCATGTGGCGCTGGTTGAGGCGGCCGTGCAGACGTTACAACTTGACGCCGTTTATGTGGTGCCCACGGGCGAGGCGGCACACAAGGCACCAGCAAAGACCGCTGCCGCGCATCGCCTCGCCATGGCGCGGTTGGCTTTTGCTGATGTGCCGCAGGCCATTGTGGATGATTGTGAGGTGCTGCGGCGTGGCCCCAGCCTGATGGTTGACAGCTTGGCTGCCCTGTCTGAAAAGGACAGAAATGCAACAAAACCCCAGCAAACGAACGTGGCTTGGTATTTGATTATTGGCTTAGATCAGTTATCGCGCTTCGAAAGCTGGGTTCAATGGCAAAATATAGCGGCGCAATGCCATTTGGCTGTGGCGTATCGCGGCGAAGCAGCGGGCCCCGCGTTGGACCCGCTAGCACTTCCCCTAGTCATTAACGAGTGGGCTGGCAAAGGCGTACGTGTAACGACCGTGCCGTTTAAGCCCTTGGCGATCAGTTCTAGTGCGGTGCGTGCCGCGATTCAAAGCGCCGAAGGGGCGATTTGGCAAGACTGGGTCCCTGCGCAGGTGACGAATTACATCGCCACCAATCAACTTTATCAAGACGCGACGCCGTAGTCGCGCGACCTTCTGACCTTTAGACTGTTCACCTATGAAAAAAAATAACGATATCAAAGCCTTGGAGCGTCTGATTGTGGATGCCTTAGAGGACGTCAAAGGCAAAGACATTGTGGTGTTTGATACAGAGCATTTATCGGCTCTGTTTGAGCGCGTCATCATTGTGAGTGGTAGCTCGAACCGTCAGACCAAGGCCTTAGCGTCTAGTGTCCGTGACAAATTACGCGATGCCAATTTGTCCAAGCCCCGCATTGAGGGGGAGGCCAATGGCGAGTGGATTATTGTGGACTGCGACTCGGCGGTCGTTCACGTAATGCAACCAATTATTCGCGAATATTACCGGCTGGAAGAGATATGGGGTGAGAAGCCTGTGCGCATGCGCTTAGCGAAAGCCAAAGGCTTGGTCAAAGCCTCGTCAGACGCCATGGACGATCAAGTGCCCGCAAAGCCCGCGCGCAAGGTCGCTGTAAAGACCAAGCCGGCATCAAAAGTAGCGACGAAAGCCAAGCCAGCAGCGGCATCTAAAGCGGCACCCAAGCCCGCGACTGCGGCCGGTGTGAAGACGGCGCCAGCGAAAAAACTTGGCGGTAAGAAGCCGGTCGTGAAGGTGGCAGCCAAGACGACACAGGCAAGTGCTGCGCAAAAATTAGTGGGTAAGAAGGCCCCAGCTAAGAAGACGTCCGCAAAGAAGACCACTGCGAAAAGCGCCACGCCGATTAAGAAGGTGATGATCAACGCACCTAAACCAGCCAAGACTAGCCACGCCGTCGCCAAGCGACCCGCGGCGAAGAAAATTGCGACGACCAAGACAAGCCCGTCCAAGACCGTGGCGAAGCGGGCACCTGCTAAAACAGCTAAGCCAACAGCTAAGTCAATAGCTAAGCCAGCCGCTAAGAAATAAGTCGCATAACGGCAGCTCACATGCGTCTGGTTCTTATCGCCGTTGGGCTCAAGATGCCGGATTGGGCGCAGACCGCGTTCGATGACTATGCCAAGCGGTTCCCGCCTGAGATAAAGTTAGAGGTGCGCCTGATTAAGACACAGGCGCGTCATTCAACGGATATCGCTGGTGCCATGGCTGCGGAGCGCCAGCGCATAGAGGCGCAGATACCCAAAAATGCGCGGGTGGTAGCACTTGACGAACGCGGCGAGTCCGTGCGTACCAAGCAGTTGGCCACGGCGCTTAGTGATTGGCAAATGGGCGGCACCGATGTGGCCTTGGTCATCGGCGGCCCGGACGGCTTAGACCCCGAATTCAAGGCCCGTGCGCACCAGTTGATTCGTCTGTCCAGCCTGACATTGCCCCATGCCATGGCGAGGGTGTTGCTTGTGGAACAGCTTTATCGGGCATGGTCGGTGAATGCCAACCATCCCTATCACCGCGAGTGAGTCTGGCCTGCTCACACGGTGACTAACCTCGTCTTCGGACCCGCTCTTTTATGTCAAAGCACCCATCTTCATCGGTTTACTTAGCCAGCCAAAGCCCGCGTCGACATGCGCTATTGGCGCAGTGGGGTGTAACACCCGTGGCCTTGCTCGCCGACGCGAATGAGGATGCGGAAGCGTTGGAAGCCGTTTTGCCTGGTGAGGCCCCCTTACGATACGTCAAGCGCGTGACCGCGTTGAAATTAGCGGCGGCGGCGGATCGTTGCACACGCCGTTCGTTGCCGCCTCTGCCCGTTGTCTGCGCCGATACCACAGTCGCGTTGGGCCAGGAGATATTGGGAAAACCAAACTCCATGGCCCATGCGCGTCGGATGCTGTCCCTACTTTCTGGGCAGAAGCATGTGGTGTACACGGCGGTCTCGGTGGGTTACTGGGATGCGCGGGGAACGTGGCAAACACAGCAAATGGTGTCCCGCTCTCAGGTGCGATTCTCAAGCTTGTCAGCAACGCAGATTGCGAGCTACGTTAAAACAGGCGAACCCATGGGCAAGGCAGGCGCCTATGCGATACAGGGATTAGCGTCGCTGTTCATTACGGATATCAGTGGCAGCTATTCTGGAATCATGGGGCTACCCGCTTTCGAGACGGCGCAGTTGTTGCGTTGGAGTGGCGTGAAATTAATGGTGAACGTATGAACCAAGAAATACTAATTAATTGGTCGCCGCAAGAAACCCGGGTCGCTGTCATTGAGTACGGTGCGGTTCAGGATGTATTTGTGGAGCGTGCGCTGGAACGAGGCTTGGTCGGAAACGTCTACATGGGCAAGGTAACGCGCGTGTTGCCGGGTATGCAGTCTGCGTTCATTGACATCGGCCTGGAGCGCGCCGCGTTTCTGCACGTCGCTGATCTGTTACCCAACCTCAATGCGCGACACCAGCGAGATGACGCCGCCTCCGACGCGGATGCGGTTACTGCGCCAACCGCGCCGCCCATAGAACACCAAGTGTATGAAGGCCAAGCCATCTTGGTTCAAGTACTCAAAGACCCTATCGGCACCAAAGGGGCTAGGTTGACGGCGCAGGTGAGTATCGCTGGCCGTTTACTGGTTTTTTTACCGCAAGATGACCATCTGGGCATCTCACAAAAAATTCCATTCGCACAACGGCAAGCACTCAAAGACCGTTTGCTGGCGCTGCGTGGCGACAAGGGGGGTGGCTTTATTCTGCGAACCAATGCCGAAGATACCAGCGATGAAGACTTGGCGCAGGATATGGCCTACCTACAAAAAATGTGGCAACGGATTCGCAGTGCCAGCAAGTCACAGCCGGCGCCAAGCTTGTTGCATAGCGAGCTGTCGCTAGCGCAACGGGTGCTGCGCGACGTCAGCTCGCAAGACACCCATGCCGTGCGTATAGACTCGCGGGCTCAAATGGCTGAGCTGCAGGCGTTTACCCAGACGTTTATGCCCGAGATGATGCCCAAGCTGTCGCTTTATACCGGCGAACGGATGTTGTTCGACCTGTTTAGCGTGGACGCTGAAATTGCACTGGCCCTGCAACGGCGTGTCGAGCTTCGGTCTGGTGGTTATTTAGTGGTTGACCAAACCGAGGCCTTGACCACCATCGATGTGAATACCGGTGGCTTTGTGGGTGCAAAGAATTTTGAAGACACTATTTTCAAGACCAACTTAGAGGCCGCTCAGGCCTTGGCGCGCCAGCTACGCCTGCGAAATCTTGGCGGCATCGTGATTGTTGACTTCATAGACATGCGACGCGACACGCACCGCGAGGCCGTTCTCTCAGAGTTACAAAAACACCTCAGTCGAGATCGTACCAAGAGCATGTTGGGTGGTTTTTCGCCACTTGGCCTGTTGGAGTTAACCCGCAAGCGTACCCGTGAATCACTGGCCCACATACTGAGCGAAACCTGTCCCGTGTGCAGTGGGCGCGGTGCGGTGAAAACGGCGCGCACGGTGTGTTACGAAATATTGCGTGAGTTGTTAACCGAGGCACGCAACTTCAACCCCCTTGGATTCCGCGTGATCGCCAATCCACGGGTGATCGATATGCTGCAAGACGAAGAGAGCGTTCACGTGAGTGACCTCTCGGCCTTCGTCGGTAAACCCATCGCTTTGCAAGCCGACCCTGCCGTGCCGCCGGAGCACTACGACATCGTATTGAGCTAGTTCTTAAATACCTAGGCTAGTCGGGCGTCAGCGCCCCTGGGGTGCGGTGCAGTTGGGCGTATAAACCGTTGGCCTCTAGCAGGCTGGCATGGGTGCCTTGTTCAGCGATGCCACCATCGGCCATGACCACAACCCGATCGGCATGTTCTATGGTGGATAGGCGGTGTGCCACGATCAAGGTCGTACGGCCGAGCATCAACCGCTTTAATGCGTCTTGTACTAACCGCTCGGAGGCATTGTCTAAGGCTGAAGTTGCCTCATCAAGCAACAAAATGGGCGCGTTTTTGTAAAGCGCACGTGCGATAGCCAATCGTTGACGCTGGCCGCCAGATAGAGACACCGCATTGTGTCCTAGCAAGGTGTTGAGGCCATTCGGAAGCGTGGCGACCAACTCCGTGAGATTGGCGGCATCAATACACTCTGCTAATCGAGTCTCATCAATAACTTGTCCCAGCGCGATGTTGGCCGTCAGGCTGTCGTTTAGCATGACGACGTCTTGGCTGACCAAGGCAAACTGCTCTCGCAAAGACGCCAAGCGCCAGGCGGTGATGTCGGTGCCATTCAGAGTTACCGATCCGGACGTGCACTCAACGAAACGCGGCAGCAGGTTGACCAGTGTGGTTTTCCCAGCGCCCGATGGGCCAACGAACGCAACGACTTCACCGGTGGCCACCTGTAAATTGACATTACTCAGTGCGTGTGTTTCTTTGCCCGCGTATTGCACTCCGACACCGCGTAACTCGATACCGCCAACGGCACCATCGGGCGTGTAGTCGCCGCTGCTTTGTGGCGGAATCGCATCCAGCATAAGCAGGCCTCGCTCAATCGCAGCGACACCGCGAGTAATTGGGTTCGCGACGTCGGCCAGCCGTCGAATAGGCGTGACCAACATCAACATCGCGGTGACAAACGAGACAAAACCACCAACAGTTGTACCGTCCGCCTGGGCTTGCCAAAGCGCCACCATAATGACCACGGACAAGGCGCACGCCGAAAGTATTTGCGTTAGCGGGGTCATGGCCGCCGAGGCGACGGTGGCGCGTAATGCCAGTCCGCGTAATTGTTGGCTAAACGTTTGAAACCGCTGGGCCTGACTGGCTTGCGCCCCGTGCAGGCGAATCATGCGATGTGCCAGTACGTTTTCTTCAACGACATAGGCAAGGGAGTCGGTCGCCTGTTGGCTGCGTTTAGTCAGCCCGTATAAGCGACGCGACAGAACGCGCATGACCGCGACCAGCGCCGGGAACACCAAGATCACAATCGATGTCAGTTGCCAGTTTAGGTAAAGCAAGTAGCCGAGCAGAGCGATGAGGGTCAGCGAGTCTCTAAGCAAGCTCAAGACGGCACCGACCAGCATGTTGGTGCCGTTTTGTACCTCGTAGACCAAGGTGTTTGATAGCGAGCTGGCAGACTCCCGCACGAAGAGGCCAAGCTCCGCGATGGTCAAGCGATCAAACATGGCTTTGCGCAGGCGCAGCATGGCGCCGTTGGCGACGTAGGACAGCAGGTATTGGGCAAAAAATACGGCAACGCCTCTGAGCGTAAAAACGCCTAAAACGGCCACGGGTACCAGCCAGAGTGGCAACGACTGCTTCGCAAACCCCTTATCGAGTAGCTGTTCCAAGAGGGCGGGAATCATGGGCTCAGTGCTGGCAGCAACACAGGCCGCTATGGCCATCCAAAATAACCCCCAGGTGCCCGGCTTAAAGTAAGGCCACAGGCTGAGTAGGCGCTCCTTGAGCGGGCGCTGTGGGGCGGCGCTCAAAGACGGGTGGGGCTTGGCGTCGGCAGAGGGTGAAGAGCGTCGTGTCAATGAGCTTGAATACAATCAGTTGGTCGGGAAGTCGCGTATGGCAGCGGGTACGTAGCAACCATGATGTTACGCGCTTAACAATCCTTTATTATGTGACCTGATCGTCGCCTTTTCGAGGGTTTTGTGCGCTTTTTGAGTGCCAGCCCTGTTAAGGTGGCTGAGAACAACGACGACAACCTAAGCCCACTGCAAATGCCCCAATTACCCATCAACACCGCGGCGCAAGCCACTGAAACCGCTGACCCGAACAAGACGCTGATCGCCAGACGCGACCTCTTAAAGGGGGCCGGTGTGGGAATGGCTGTGGGCCTGGGTGTGTCTGCGATGCCGGCGATGGCGCAGTTCCGAGTGGACGTCGCCGGGGTAGGCCTGACACAGCGGCCTTTTGCCATTGCGCCATTCAGAGGCCGGGAGGCTTTTGCCACGCCGGTCGATGACATTGTTACCGCCGATTTGGAGCGTACCGGCTTGTTCCGTGCTGTCGCGGCGAGCAGCGAGGCGATGGACGAGTCATCAAGGCCAGACCTAGCGCCTTGGCGGGCAATCGGGGTGGACGCGTTGGTCACGGGTAGCGTCAGGCAGGACAACGGCCAGTGGTTGGTCAGTTACCGCCTATGGGACGTTGTTGCCGCTGAGGACCTTGGCGGTGTCAGTGTCCCCGTAAATAAAGACCTGTCTCGGCTGGCTGCGCATCAGGTGGCTGATTCTATTTTTGAGAAACTCACAGGCATTCGTGGCGTTTTTGCCACTCGTGTGGCCTATGTAACGCAGGTAGGCAAGCAGCACAAGTTATGGGTTGCGGACGCCGACGGCGAGAATGCGCAGCCTGCACTGACTAGTCCAGAGCCCATCATTTCCCCGGTTTGGTCACCTGACGGNAGTGAGTTGGCTTATGTATCGTTTGAATCGCGCAAGCCGGTGATCTACTCGCACATGGTCGCNACAGGCCAGCGCCGNTTATTGGCCAATTTCAAGGGTTCTAACTCGGCGCCCGCGTGGTCGCCNGACGGCAAGAGTGTGGTNGCNACCCTCACCTTATCGGGTAGCTCACAGATTTATCGGTTGGCAACGGACGGGAGTCCCCCCAAACGGATTACGAGCTCCCGTAGCATNGATACCGAACCGAGCTTTTCACCCGATGGCACGCAACTGTATTTTGTAAGNAACCGCGGGGGCTCACCCCAGATTTACCGCATGCCCGCCGAGGGCGGNCCCGCTNNGCGCGTNACCTTCCAAGGGGGCTACAACACCTCACCTTCTTTGAGTGCCGACGGGCGTTACATGGCCTATATAGGTCAAGTGGGGTCTGCGTTTAGGGTTCACACCATGGACCTTGCCTCTGGCGAGGTACGCATCCTGACCGATACCGAGGGGGACGAGAGCCCGAGTTTCGCTGCTAACAGCCAAATGCTGGTGTATGCAACGCGCTTAAATGGCCGCGATGCCCTGATGACGGTCTCGGTGGATGGCCGAATACGGACGCGGTTGGCCGGTGCCACGGGCGACATCCGAGAGCCCGATTGGGGCCCTTTCCGCAATAACTGACGTTACAATAGTCGCTGAACGGTAATTGTCGTCGGG
>JGI20156J14371_10000954_pt1 | contig 24525 bp, 24 predicted proteins | sample COG_06_FD_14371 | JGI IMG/M metagenome (IMG submission 14371)
TCGGCTTCGAGCCACAGGAGCTGACCCGCTGGGCCGCAAGTGCCGGACTGGAAGAAGGCAATAGCCTCTACCTTGCCCAGCGCAATGGCTTTCGNATTCAGCTGCGACAGTTTATTAAATCACTCTCGAAAGACCACTAACTGCAAGATANATTTCAACGGAAAGATTTATGTCTAATTACACTATTTTTACTTCGGAATCAGTCTCTGAAGGCCATCCAGACAAAATGGCTGATCAAATTTCTGATGCGGTTTTGGACGCGATCCTTAAGGACGACCCAAATTCACGTGTCGCGGTAGAGACCATGGTCAAAACCGGAATGACCATTATTGCCGGTGAAGTTCGCACCGATACCTATGTCGACCTTGAGCAGATTGTCCGCGATGTGATTACCGGTATTGGCTACGACAGTTCTGAGGTTGGCTTTGACGGCAATTCTTGTGCCGTGCTCAACGCGATTGGCAAGCAATCAAATGATATTGCTCAGGGTGTCGACGAAGCCGAAAATAAAGATATCGGTGCCGGCGATCAGGGCCTGATGTTTGGTTATGCCAGCAACGAGACCGACGTGTTGATGCCTGCGCCAATCTACTATGCCCACAGACTGATGGAGCGTCAGGCACAGTTGCGCAAGAATGGTGTGCTGCCCTGGCTGCGCCCGGATGCCAAGAGTCAGGTGACCCTTAGATATGAAAATGGTAAGCCAGTGGCTATTGATGCGGTGGTGGTATCGACTCAACATGCGCCAAATATCGCTCTAGCTGATCTCCAGGAAGCGGTTCGCGAAGAAATTATCAACCATGTGCTACCTGAAGAGTGGCTGCACGCCGGCACGCAATATCATATCAACCCTACTGGCCAATTTATTATTGGCGGCCCCATGGGTGACTGTGGTCTGACTGGACGCAAGATTATTGTCGACACCTACGGTGGTATGGCGCACCACGGTGGCGGCGCATTCTCCGGCAAGGATCCCACCAAGGTCGATCGCTCTGCCGCCTATGCGGGACGCTATGTGGCAAAAAATATTGTTGCCGCTGGTCTCGCCGATCGCTGCGAAATTCAGATCTCCTATGCTATTGGCGTGTCTGAACCCACCTCTATCAGCGTCAATACCTTTGGTACTGGTAAGCTCTCTGATGATGCGATTGTCGCTCTGGTCCGCGAGAACTTTGATCTGCGCCCTCGCGGTTTGATCGAGATGCTCGACCTGCGCCGCCCGATCTATCAACCGACCGCATCTTACGGCCATTTTGGCCGCGAAGAGGAAAACTTTACTTGGGAAAAAACCGATCGAGCCGCGGCGTTGAAAAAAGCGCTTTAAAAAAAGGGCTCAAACAGCAAACCTTTAGACAAAATTAATTTATTTAACAAGGCAAATTACCATGACAGCAGCAATAAATGCATTTAGCGATTATAAGGTCGCCGACATCTCCCTCGCAGAATGGGGCAAAAAAGAGATTTCGATCGCCGAATCTGAAATGCCAGCACTGATGGCACTGCGCGAAAAATATCGCGCAGAGCAACCATTGGCCGGAGCGCGCATCCTCGGCTGTATTCATATGACCATTCAAACCGCCGTGCTGATTGAAACCCTGGAATCACTGGGTGCCGAGGTGCGTTGGACATCGTGCAATATCTTCTCAACTCAAGACCATGCTGCTGCAGCGGTTGCCGCAAACGGCACGCCAGTGTTTGCCTGGAAGGGTGAGACTGAAGAAGAATATGAGTGGTGCCTTGAGCAGCAAATATTAAAAGATGGCGTGCCCTGGAATGCCAATATGATTCTCGACGACGGCGGTGACTTGACTGGCCTGCTACATGAGAAATTTCCACAGGTTCTGGATGCAGTTCACGGTGTGACTGAAGAGACCACCACTGGTGTACACCGTCTCTATGAGATGCTCAAGAGCGGCGAATTAAAAATACCTGCAATCAATGTTAATGACTCTGTGACTAAGTCCAAGTGCGATAACAAGTACGGCTGTCGTCACAGCCTTAACGATGCCATCAAACGCGCTACTGACCATTTACTGTCTGGCAAAAAGGCGGTTGTGGTTGGCTATGGTGATGTTGGCAAGGGCTCGGCTCAATCACTGCGTCAGGAAGGCATGATTGTAAAAGTGACTGAAGTTGACCCAATCTGTGCCATGCAAGCCTGTCTAGACGGCTTTGAAGTTGTCTCAACGTACATTGATGGCGATGTCAACAAAGGGGTCGACAAGGCCCTGCTAAGTAATACTGATATGTTTGTCACCAGCACGGGTAACTACAACGTCTGTAGTTCTGATGTGCTCGGCGCGCTAAAGAGCGGCTGTGTGGTGTGTAATATCGGTCACTTCGACAATGAAATCGATACTGCGTTTATGCGTAAAACGTGGGAGTGGGAAGAGATCAAACCTCAGGTGCACAAGGTTTACCGCGACCGCGCTAGCAATGATCACCTGTTGCTGCTGGCCGAAGGCCGACTGGTTAATCTGGGCAATGCAACCGGTCACCCAAGCCGCATTATGGATGGCTCGTTTGCCAACCAGGTACTGGCGCAGATCGATCTGTATAAAAAGCAGTTTGCGGCACAGGATGCAGCAACCAAAGCTGACATGTTGCGCGTAGAAGTTCTGCCCAAGCATCTTGATGAAGAAGTGGCAGCCCATATGGTGCGCGGTTTTGGCGGTGTGATTACCAAGCTAACTCAGGAGCAAGCAGACTATATTAATGTGCCTGTAGAAGGCCCATTTAAAGGCGACAGCTACAAGTACTGAGTTGTTGTGGATGTTGATTGGCCGGGGCCCCTGATTCAGGGGCCTCATAGCCCTTTTGCCTAATAGTATCTTAGCGATGCTCAGCGTATTAAAGGAATAAATATTTTATGATCAGCGACACACCGCATCTGAGTTTTGAGTTTTTTCCCCCAAAAACCGATCAGGGGAAAGCCAATCTCGCCGTTACACGTCAAAAGCTAGGAAAATTTAATCCGGAATTTTTCTCCGTCACCTACGGTGCCGGGGGTTCAACTCGGGCAACAACCATGGATCAAGTCGCAGCGATTCAAGCCGATGGTTTTGCCGTTGCACCGCATATTTCCTTTGGTGGCAGCGCTGAAGATGAAGTTTTGGCGTTACTCAACAACTATAAAGCGTCTGGCGTGCGCCACCTTGTGGCTCTTCGCGGTGATCTCCCCTCTGGGGTCGGTGGCGCAGCGCAGTTAGTCCATGCCAACCAACTGGTTGCATTTATTCGCGAAAACACCGGTGATCACTTTACTATTCATGTTGCTGCCTATCCTGAGATTCATCCGGAAGCCGAGAGCTACAGCAAAGATGTCTATTGGCTTGGTGAGAAATTTAAAGCCGGCGCTGATCGCGCTATGACGCAATACTTTTACAATGCCGACGCCTACTTTAAGTTTGTCGACGAGTGCGCCAAAACCGGCATCGGCGAACCGATTGTTCCAGGCATTATGCCGTTAACCAACTACAGTAATCTGATCCGCTTCTCCGACAGCTGTGGGGCTGATATCCCACGCTGGCTGCGCTGGCAACTTAAAGAGCGAAGCGACAATGTTGACGATCTGATTAGCTATGGAATCGACATCGTCACTGAGCTAAGCCAGAGGCTGCTTGATGGCGGTGCGCCAGGGTTGCATTTTTACACCATGAACCAATGGCAGGTTCCTGATATCCTATGCCGCAATTTGGGCTATTCGGACAATAATTAATCAGTCGCCATGCGCATTCCTCGAATATACACCGATCAGCCGTTGGACAGTGGTGCCAAGGTAACCCTTGAGGGCGGCGCGGCGCGACACCTCTGCTCTGCTTTGCGGATGTCTGTGGGGGAGGAAATTACACTCTTTAATGGTGATGGCGGTGAGTTCTCGGCAGCGCTCACTGCGCTTGGAAAATCTCAGGTTGGGGTAGTCGTTGGCGAGCACCGCGAGGGGTTAATCGCGAATCGCCACTTAAACTGCATCTGGCGATTGCCGTGTCCCGCGGCGAGCGCATGGACTGGATCGTGCAAAAAGCCACTGAGCTCGGCGCCTCCGAAATCACCCCTCTTTTTAGTGAGCGCACTGAGGTTAAACTCAACGCCGAGCGACTGGAAAAGAAATTGCGCCACTGGCAACAGGTAGCGATCAGCGCCTGTGAGCAGAGTCAGCGCAATAAACTGCCAACGATTCACGATGCCCAAACCCTGAATCACTGGTTGAGTCAGGGTAATGACGATTCGGCACAATTAAAGCTCGTACTACATCACCGCAGCGATAAGACCCTTGCCCAACATCAAGCACCAAAACGCGTCTGCCTACTGGTCGGACCGGAGGGCGGTCTCAGTGACAATGAGATCCATCACGCCGTAGAGAATGGTTTTGTACCGTTAACGCTGGGGCCCAGAGTGATGCGCACCGAAACCGCACCGCTGGCGGCAATCAGCATTATGCAGTCAGCTTGGGGAGATATGGGCTGAAGCGGCTCGGTCTCGTGTTCTTGGCAGCTGTCATCGGCTGGGGCTCCCTGCTACTTCAGACATCGGCCAAGGCTGCTGTATTTGGTGATGGCCATCCTGAAAATGGCATTGAAGATCAACGCCTAGTAACAACTCAACCGCAGTTAAGATCTGTCGGCACCGTGGTCTGCGACGACGGACTCAGGGGCACCGCAACGCATATTAAAGCCTCTTTTAGGGAATCAGCTGCACCTATTATAGTCACTGCAGCACATATCTTATTTGAGAAAAAATCTGGGAAAATGTACTTATCGTGCAGCTATCTCCCGCAAAATAGACGACTAAGTGCCATTCCCTTTTATGCTATTTCAGAGCACGACTACAATCCTTTTGCGGCCGACAAAATTGAGCAATCTGAGACCGATATTGTTTTTATCGCACTCGCCGGATCACTGCAACAGCCCGCCCTCAGCCTAACCGAGGCAGCCAATATCAATGATCAAAAACTGTCTCTGCTCGGCTACAATAGCGATCTAAACGATATTACTGAGTCAGCGAACTGCGAAACATTTGTCTCTGCGCAGTTTGCCAGTGAGAAGTTGCTGTTACACGACTGTGATGCCAGAAGCGGGGCATCTGGTGGGCCACTTTTGTTGCAGCTAATATCGCAGCAAGGCAGCGAACCTCAACCCAGCGTTATTGCAATACACGGTGGAACGCTATTTTTGCATCCTCAGGACGACGCTGAGCACAGCACCAATGTTGATGGCGCTGTGGCAGATCCGGAAAGGTGGGTCAATCAGGCACGTAAAGTCGATCAGGCCCTGCTCGAACGGCTACGACGCTTCAACACATATCTTGCCAAGGGTTTTCCAGATCAAAGCTGACATCCCGAGCAAACCCTGGAATGTGAATGCCCTCAGTAGTAATAGTCACTCCCTCTTCGTCGATGAGAGGCTCTCCGAAACGATAAATCACGTCCAACTGAGCAGCATCGGCTTGACGTGCATACTGCTTTGCAACTGCGCGTGTGCTGTCGCGCTGAGAGAGATAGTCATTAAACCGATCGGCGTAACGCACGGCCAACATCTCTTCCACTTTCGCCGGTGACAGCAGCACCGCGGTGGCGTTGTTACCGCCAAAGCCTTTTGAGTTGATAAACGCGACGTCCATTTTATTGCCGCTAACATCCATATCTTGTAGCGGGAAGCGCAAACGCTCCTGTGCGACATCCGGGGCAACCTCAGCAATGGTTTTAATGCCTGGGATCATTTGATACTTAAAGGTTCCGAGAGCGGAAATCAGCTGATCACCGCTGGCAGTCGATAAGGAGTGTCCGACGTAGGCTTTGATTGCCGTCACCGGCCAATCATAGATATCAAACGCCTGGGCAACACGCTCGATCAGCTGCGACTCTGTCGTGCGGTTAGCCGGCGTGCTCGAACCGTGGGCGTGGACAAAACTGTGTTTCCTAACGCTCTCTGTACCGACAATATTCACTGCCGCGGCCACTGCTTTAGAAAATGAAATATAGTTACCGACACCAGGTGCTGAAATCGACTTTTTAACGCCATCTGCATTGATAAAGACCTCTGGCACGGCGCCGTGAATATCGGCACCCAGTTCGATGGCCAAGGCGTCATCCATTAAAACAATATACTGAGTCGCTTCAGACAGAGTAAAGCCACAGTTGTGCCCAAAGGGGCGGCTGGCTCGACGCCAGTCTGGCGTTTCGGTACCATCCAGCTTACACAGATTTTCATCGCTGCCAAGCGCGCTCATATTGGCAAAGCCCTCGGATATTTCTGGAGTCACAGCCGCTTCCGCATTGCCTAAAATCGCTACGCGGCGCCGGCCGCTGCGAATATCTCGCACCGCAGCTTGCAGCACATAGAGAAAGCTGGCGCAGGCGCCGGTAATCGCTTCAGTGTGGCCAACGCTGCCGAGTACGTAGGCATTAATAAAATCTGCTGGCATTGAGTTCAAACCTAGCGGCACCTGCTTGGCGGTGGTCCGGCCTCCACGCAAGCGCGCCTGCAGCAGGCCGCCAAAGCCCTCTTCGGTCATTTGACTTAAAGCGCTAGAAGAGTAAACGCCCACTTCGTCTGGACTTACTGATTTGGCGACACTCTCCCATGGAATTCCGATCGAATGCACGGCGTCACTGGCGCCCAATAGTGCCATCTGTAAGCTGCGCGGATGAAAACGGCTGTTGTAGTGATCGGCCGGATTAAAGCCGCTGGGAAGCTGTCCTGCTGCCTTAGCGATTAGCTCATAATGTGATTCAACAAGATATTGGCTGGAGCCGCATGCAGTGATTTCTACAGTGCCGTTTTCAAGATCGCGGATCTCCCAGTCCTGTGGTGGAACCTTCGGTAAATCACGCTTCAACATGCTGAACTGAACAGGCTGGTTGGCGTCTTCAGTGAGGGAAATCTTTTTATGCCCTGGCACCTTGGCCGGATCAAATAACTCGATCTTACGGATCAAGGTACCATTGAGCACCTCTTGCCGAAAACGCTGGTCTACCTCGAGCGCACTCAGCAGTGCACCCTGTTGGTCGCGATAGCCTTCACCCTCTTTAGTGACCTGCGCCATCAAACAGGCAAGGCTGACAACCGTATCAATCTGTTCTTCAGCTGGCAGTGACTCTAGAATCATACGCCTGAACGCTTGATGAGAAGAACTGCGTCCAGCGGCGTTGTAGCCACCAAAGCCGACTACAACCGGAAGAGAGTTAAGCATAGAGAATGTCCTTGCAGTGAAGCAATTAAGAGACCGCTAGTGTAGGCAGAGTTGCCGCAGATTATTTTTGTTAATCAGCCATAAACTAATAGGTATTAGCCATATCGTGCTATATTGGCCGTACCATGACCTTTAATCTGACACTTTTACTCTGTGACAATATGCTGGTCTCGAGCACCACTCTGGCCGCTGAGATTTTTCAATTTGCGCAAGCAATGGCACGCGCCAGGAAAAATACGCAGACTAGTTTAACGATCCGCTGGGTTAGCGCTGACGGCCAACCAGTGCGAACATCAGCGGGCTTCGAGCTGAGCCCAACACATTCTATCCGTGACGTCTTTACCAGTGACCTTATTCATATCCCGGCTCTGTGGCGCAATCCACGGCTCGCCGTACTTAAGCATGGCGCCTATATCCCTTGGCTACAGGAACAGCATCAGCGTAACTGCAGTTTTACCACGGTGGGCACAGGGGTGTGTTTTTTAGCAGAGGCGGGACTTCTCGATGATAAGCCGGCGACGACACACTGGCATTACTTCGACCAACTGCAGCGCAGCTATCCCAAGGTCAAGCTGGCACGCCAGCATTTCACGACCCAGGCTGGCAATATCTATTGCGCAGCCAGTATCAATGCCATGGCAGAACTGATGATGCATCAGGTAGAGCGTATCTTTGGCCGAGTTATCGCGCGCCAGGCGCAGCGCAATTTTTTTCATGAAATTCGCAATTTAGCCGAGCCAGCCAGTATCAGCGATCACCAGAAGATACACGGCGATGAAACGATTGTGCAGGCGCAGATATGGCTTCAGGACAATCTCAGCAAGCAGCTCTCAGTGCCCAATCTGGCGGCTCAGTTTGGCATGAGCACGCGGACCTTCAATCGACGTTTCGCAGCCGCCGCAGGCAATACGCCGGGGCATTATCTGACCGAGGTGCGCATGACCTTTGCCTGCGACCTATTGAAAAACACCGACTTATCCATCTTGGAGATTGCCAATTATAGCGGCTACAACGACGCCAGCTGGTTCTCTGTTCGCTTTAAACATTGGGCTGGGAATAGCCCAAAGGAGTATCGCCGTACGGTTCGCGCGAAACTATTTTCTACTGAGGTGACATAAGCGTCACCTCGGCAAAAGGCAGCAATTAGATAATACGTACGTGAACAACGCCGTCGACCGCCGCTATCTTGGCCTTTAGGCTGGCATCAAAATCGCCGTCGATATCAATAATGTTATAAGCAATATCATTGCGACTCTTATTTACCATATCGACAACATTGAGTTCGCTATCCGCCAAGATCGACAACACACTGCCGAGGACCTTAGGCACGTTTCTATTACTGAAGGTGATTCGCGTTCCGCCATTGCGTGCCATTTTAATCTGTGGATAGTTTACTGAATTGCGAATATTGCCATTCTCAAGAAAATCCATCAGCTGATTGGCCGCCATCACCGCACAGTTCTCTTCGGCCTCTTCGGTGCTGGCGCCAATATGCGGCATCAACAACACATCGCTGCGACCGAGCAACTCTGGCGTTGGGAAGTCGGTGATATAGCCAGCAATCACACCATTATCAAGCGCGTCGACGATATCGGCAGTGCTGACTATCTCTTCGCGAGCAAAATTGACAATCTTAGCTGTCGCTTTCATTCCGGCAAGCGTTTTGCTGTTGATCAAATGCTTAGTCGCTGGGATAGCAGGAACGTGCAAAGTAATAAAATCTGCCCGCGCTAACAGTGCCTCAAGATTGTCCATACGCTCTACACTACTCGACAGCTGCCATGCGGCCTCAACCGAAATGGCTGGATCATAACCCACTACATTCATTCCCAGCTCAAGCGCCAAGTTGGCAATCATCGAGCCGATGGCTCCGAGACCCACGACACCGAGGGTTTTGCCCTGCACTTCGGCACCGGCAAAACGCTTCTTTTCTTTTTCCAGTAACTTGCCCATCTCGGCTGAATCGCTAATCTCAGTGAGGCCCTGAACATAGTTCATGCCACCATAAATATCCCGCGATCCCATCAGCAGCGCCGCGACAATCAACTCTTTCACCGCGTTGGCGTTGGCTCCCGGCGTGTTGAAAACGACAATGCCCTGCTCAGTGTAATCGGCAACGGGAATATTGTTGACACCAGCTCCGGCGCGAGCAATGGCAACGACAGACGATGGCATCACTTCACTGTGTAACTTCTGGCTGCGCAACAAAATACCATCTGGATCAGCACTTTCACTGGATACCTGATAGCTCTCCGCGGGAAAGCGGCTGAGGCCTTTGGATGAAATGGCGTTGTAGGTACGAATCTTGAACATAGTCTTTATGGTCTCGGTTTTTAATCTTGTTTTCAGTGTGCTGTTAGGCTCTTACGTGGTTATACGCCCAGTCAAGCCAGGGCAGGAGCGCCTTCAGATCAGATGCCTCCACCGTGGCGCCGCACCAAATCCGCAGGCCGGCCGGAGCGTCGCGATAAGCACCTATATCGTAGGCAACCGCTTCCGAAGCTAACAACTTAACAATCTGTTTAACCTGATCTGCGTCGAGATCAAGGGTCAGGCAGACGCTGGTATTGGAGATCTGATCCGCCTCCTGAGCCAGAAAATGAGCCCAGGGACGAGTAGCCACAAAGTCCTTTATGACATCTAGGTTGGCATTGGATTTGGCAATCGCTGCCGGCAGTCCACCGATAGACCGCACCCAGTCGAGAGCGTCGAGATAATCTGCTACACAGAGCATCGAGGGCGTATTGATGGTTTCACCGCGGAAGATTCCCTCGATCAGCTTGCCACCTTTAGTCATGCGGAAAATTTTTGGCATTGGCCAGGCGGGCGTGTAGCTTTCTAGACGCTCAACCGCCCGCGGGCTGAGGATCAACATACCGTGAGCACCTTCACCACCGAGTACTTTTTGCCAGCTATAGGTAATCACATCAAGTTTTTCCCATGGCATATCCATGGCAAATACCGCGGAGGTGGCATCGCAAATAGTCAGGCCACTGCGCTGGTCGCTAATCCAATCGGCGTTTGGTACCTTGACCCCAGCAGTGGTGCCATTCCAGGTAAACAATATGTCATGCTCTGGATTGGCCTGACTCATATCCGGCAGCTGACCATAGTCCGCGGTATAACTGTTGAGGTTGTCGAGCTTTAACTGTTTGACAGCATCGGTGAGCCAGCCGCTGCCGAAGGATTCCCAAGCAAACACATCCACTGGTCGCGCACCGAGCACCGACCACATAATCATCTCCACCGCACCGGTATCTGAGGCGGGAACCACGCCGACTCTATAACCTTCCGGGAGCCCAAGAATCTCGGCTGTATCGCTGCAGGCACGACCTAGAGCAAGCTTGCCAACGCTGGAGCGATGAGAGCGGCCCAAAGTATCGATAGCGAGATTGTTTAGGTCATAACCCGGACGCTTGGAACAGGGGCCAGAGGAAAAATTTGGATTAGCGGGCTTAGTGGTTGGTTTCATGGGTTGCGGTAGCTTCTTGTCAGTATCAGATTTAATTAAAGGGTGCAGAGTCTAGTGTTACAGATACGCTTTTTAAAGCGCTTTAACTCATGATGGCTATTCCTGTGACCTATATGGCCACAGGAGAAACTTTTGCAGGAGCAGACGAAGAGGATTATTTTTCAGCGGCAGCGCGCTCTTTAGCAATTAGGAAATCCGCGACATTGAGCATGCCTTCAAAACCATTGGTCATTCGGGTGCTGACCCTGTACTTGCCATTGACGATCACCTCAGGTGTTCCCTGTGTGCGATAACTGCGCATCCTGGCTTTGGCCTGATTGACCATACTACTCATGCCAAAGGAGTTATAGACCTGGGAAAATTTCTCCGCGCTGACGCCGGCTGCGACAAAAAACTTAGCCAAGTCCTGCTCCGAGCGAATGGCTTCGCGTCTGACATGAATAGCTTCAAAAATAGGCATATGTACCTTGTCTAGCACTTTGAGCATAGTGGCGCTGTAATATGCGCGCGCATAGGCTTCCATCGCCGGCTGCCAGACCGCGGGAGTGCGCTGCATATCGACATCCGCTGCCAGTGATGCTGCCCAGGGCTCAAGAACCGACTCAAAGTTATAACAGTGGCCACAGGAGTAGGAAAATATTTCGTTGACTTCAATCTTGGACTTATCAGCCGTTCTCACCGCTTGCGGCAGAACCTCGTAGTGAACGCCAGCTTTAAATTTTTCCTCTTCAGCCGCACAGCCCAATGAAACCGGCAGCAGAAGCAGTAAAAAAACATAACTAGAAATACGTCGCAACATAATAAACTCCTGCAAACCTGTTTAATCGTCTACCAACCCTTAAAAGGGATTTAATAAATCAGTTGAGCCCTGAAATATAATTCGCTATCGCCTTGATTTCTTTATTGCTCAGTCGCTCAGCGACGCCCTGCATAATCTTGGCGTTGGCACCGCTGGCGCGCTCACCACTTTGGTACTTAAGTAGCTGGCTCTCAATATAGCCTGCATGCTGACCGCCAAGTGCGGGATAACCCGCCGGATCATTGCCTGTACCAGCCGGAGAATGGCAACCGGTGCAGGAGGGCACGCCAGTCTGCAGATTGCCACCACGATAAATATTTTCGCCAAGCTCCAAGGCTTCATCCGGATCGCTGTAGCCGATCAGAGTGATTTCTTGCGCTCCCGATATTTGGCGCTGCTGGCCATCGTAGTAAGCCGCCATGTCCTGCAGGTCCTGGTCAGAAGACGCATCGAGCAGGCCCGTCATTTCAACTATGACGCGCTCGCCAGACTGGATATTCAGCAGCTGACGGTAAAGATATTTTTCACCCAAACCGGCTAGCTTGGGGAATGAAGAAACCATGCTGTTGCCGTCATTGCCATGACAGCCGGCACACATTGCTACTTTGGATGTTCCTGCTGCTGCATCACCAGATGCGAAACCCTGATTAGCTGTAAATGCAGCCACCAGACAAATAATCGTTAAAAAGCTTTTTTTCATGGTTAATCAACTCGTGCAATCCGCTAGAATAGGTGTGGTCTGTACAGGTACTTTCATCTGTACAATAGCCATGTCGGCTAAAGCCGGCGCATTATATACCAACATGCGCCAATTCTTACAGCGAGATAATGACCCTTTATCCATGGATTCGACTCATATCGATTATAAGCGCGTAACATTTCTGACCAGTGCCCCCTCTCTCAGGCAATGCCCTGACGATAGCGGCTGTGAAATTGCCTTTGCCGGGCGCTCAAATGCGGGTAAATCTAGCGCGATCAATACGTTGACGCGAACCCGCGGGCTGGCAAGAACCAGTAAAACGCCAGGTCGAACCCAGCTGATTAATTTCTTTGAACTGGCCGGTGGCAAACGTCTGGTTGACCTTCCCGGATATGGCTACGCTAAAGTGCCCATCGCGATGAAGCGCGAATGGGACAAGCATCTTGCCGAGTACCTTCAGATGCGCCAGAGTCTGGCGGGCCTAGTATTGTTGATGGACATTCGCCACCCGCTGCAAGAGTTTGACCTACAGATGCTCAACTGGGCTGCACAGGCGGGGCTACCGGTCCATATCTTGCTAACCAAATCGGATAAACTTAAGCGCGGCCCGGCTCAGAGCGCGCTCTTGATGGTTGAACGACATTTGCGCGATATGGATCCAGGCTGCACGCTGCTCAGCGCACAGACATTTTCGTCATTAAAGAAGCAGGGGCTGCCAGAACTTGAGTCGGTGTTAGGCCATTGGATGAGCGCAGACTTTATTGATCCCTCTGCTGACTGACCTGCGCAGAGTTCATCAAGACATTACCCAGACAAAAAATCAGCCGATAAAAAAAGCCCCGGTCCAAAGTGGACCGGGGTCTGCGTTGCCTTGCTTGGGAGTTTCAGCGTTGCAGTTGCTTAGTTGGGGGAGAGTAAGCAATCATGTCTTGCACGTATTAAGACAAGCTGAAATGAAATAGTTCACAAATAATTTAAAAAAATTGAAAATATTTTTAATCTTGTGGGCAAGGGTGGTTTTTACTCGCCATTTTGCGCAGTTCATCGCTTAAAAAAAGCTAGTGCGCCTCATCCCAGTTGTTACCTACGCCAACATCCACAACTAATGGAACCAGGAGCTCAGCAGCATTTTCCATGCGCTCACAGAGCCCCTGCTTGATCACATCGAGTTCCGACTCCGGCACTTCCAGCACCAATTCATCGTGCACCTGCATAATAATTTTGCTGTTCAAAGCGCTGGACTCGAGCCAGCTTTGCACGCTGATCATCGCCAACTTAATAATATCGGCGGCGGTTCCCTGCATCGGCGCATTGATCGCGGTGCGCTCGGCAGCCTGGCGACGCATGCCATTTCTCGAGTTAATTTCCGGCAGATAGAGCCTGCGGCCAAAAAATGTCTCGACATAGCCTTTTTCAGCGGCACTGTAGCGAATATTGTTCATATAGTTTTGCACCCCCGGATAGCGGGTAAAATAGAGCTCAATATATTCGGCCGCCTGTTTGCGGCCAATACCCAGCTGGCGTGCCAGGCCAAAGGCTGACATACCGTAAATCAGGCCGAAGTTAATCGCCTTGGCACTGCGGCGCTGATCGCTGGTGACGGCATCCGTCTCGACACCAAAGACCTCGGCAGCGGTGGCGCGGTGGATGTCCTGTCCGGCACTAAAAGCCGCCAGCAAACTAGGATCCTGTGACAGATGGGCCATAATACGCAGCTCAATCTGTGAGTAATCCGCAGCGACCAATTTACTGCCCGGCGCGGCAATAAAGGCCTGGCGCACTCGCCGTCCTTCGGCCGTTCGCACCGGAATATTTTGCAGATTGGGATCTGATGACGACAATCGTCCAGTGGCCGTCCCCGCCTGATGGTACGAAGTATGAATCCGCCCAGTCACCGGATTGATCATGGTTGGCAACTTGTCAGTATAAGTGGACTTTAATTTGGCCAGACCTCGATGCTCCAATAGAACCTTGGGCAGTGGATAATCCAACGCCAGCTCTTGCAGCACTTCTTCCTTGGTCGAGGGGGCGCCTTTGGCGGTTTTCTTCAACACTGGAATCTGCAGTTTTTCAAACAGGATCTCACCCAGCTGCTTCGGTGAGGCGAGATTAAACTGCTGCCCTGCGAGATCCCAAGCCTGAGTTTCAAGCTCGGCAAGTCGCTCTGACAACTCCTGGCTCTGCTGGAATAGCAGCGTGTCATCAACCAGCGCACCGGTGCGCTCAATTCGCGACAATACCGGAACTAACGGCAGTTCGATTTCCTCGAACACTTTTTTCAGTGCTGCCTCACCCGCAACCCTTGGCCACAACACTTGATGGAGGCGCAGGGTAATATCAGCATCTTCGGCGGCGTAGGGCGCAGCCTGCTCAAGTGGTACCTGATTAAAGGTTATCTGAGCGGCACCTTTGCCGGCGACATCAGCAAATTTAATCGTTTCTTCATTTAGGTAGTTGAATGCCAAGCTATCCATATCATGGCGGCTAGCGACCGAGTCGAGGACATAGGATTCAAGCATGGTGTCAAACGCGATACCGCGCAGCGTTATACCGTGCTGGGCCAGTACACTCATATCATACTTAAGGTTTTGACCTACTTTTGTCAGCGCAGGGTCTTCTAGATATGGTTTGAGGCTGTCGAGCACAAACTCTGGCTTAAGCTGCTCCGGGGCGCCCATATAATCGTGGGCAAAGGGAATATAAGCGGCCTCCCCAGGGGCTGTCGAAAGCGAGATACCGACTAACTGTGCACGCATATAGTCGAGACTGGTGGTCTCTGTATCCACAGCAACCAAGTCAGCATGGTTGATCTTTTCGATCCAGGCAGTCAATTCTGACTCGGTTAAAACAAGCTGGTAATTTTTGACGATCGCTGGCGCATCGGCAGCAGCCTCGACTAAATCATCCAGCTTAGACTCTGAGTTGGCCGCCGGCGCTGACTGTTGATTATTGTTTGTCTGAGCCTCTTCAATCCAGGATTTAAATTCCATATCTTGGAACAAACTCAGTAAAGCCGAATGATCCGGCTCGCCGTTCTTCAGCTCTGAGAGATGCACCGGCATCTCGACATCAGTTTTTATCGTCGCAAGCTTGTAGGAGAGGTAGGCGAGCTCTTTGTTTTCGGCGAGCTTCGGCGACATGGTCTTGGCGCCACGAAATCCCAATCCAGCGACCTCGTCTAAGCGCGTGTAAATGTCATCCAAGCCACCGATGCCTTGCAGCAATCCCAGTGCGGTCTTTTCACCAACCCCCGGGACGCCGGGAATGTTGTCTGATTTGTCACCCAGCAGGGCGAGGTAATCAATAATCAATTCTGGCGAAATACCAAACTTTTCGATCACCCCTGCCCTATCCATGGTGGTGTTGTTCATGGTGTTAATCAGGGTGATATGCTCATTCACCAGCTGGGCAATGTCTTTGTCGCCGGTAGAAATAATCACCGGCTGCTCTGCGGCAGTGGCCTGCACAGCTAGCGTGCCAATAACATCGTCCGCCTCGACGCCATCGACAATCAACATCGGCAGGCCCATGGCCTGAATAATTTCATGTATCGGCGCTATCTGCTCGCGTAAATCATCCGGCATCGGCGGTCGGTGAGCCTTGTAGTCGCTGTAAATCTCATCGCGAAAGGTTTTACCCTTGGCATCAAAAACGACCACCACGGTGCTCTGCGGGTAGTCTTTCTGCAGACGCCGCATCATATTGATAACCCCTTTTACGGCTCCAGTCGGCTTGCCTTTGCTATTGGTCAGCGGCGGCAAGGCATGGTAAGCACGATAAAGATAGGAAGAGCCATCGACGAGGATCAGCGGGGTAGTAGTGTCCATATTTTCCACAACAGGTAGCGTTAATATTGAGCCTTCAGGATACACGATTTACTTGAGTCTGTTGATAATTCGTCGGCCTTGAGGGATTGTTGAGCGTCTTAAAAGCAGTCTTTAAACTGCGCGACCAACGTCTGCATAAAGTGTCTATAAGCATCTTCGTTAAGGGGTTGATCCAGACCCTGGAGATCGATCACCGCGATAGGCAGGGACAACTCCTCAGCAATCACCCGAGCATCTCTGTCCGCATATTGCGGTTCGACAAAGATACAGCTGGCGGCGGTGTTTATCGCCGCCTGGCGCAGGCGATATTGGCTTCTGGCGCCCTGACTGGCACCACTGGCATCGCGGATTGAAAGACCGGATTGCAGATTGAAGACGCTAGTAAAGTGATCTAGGGCATCGTGGTGAACTAGAAACTGCTTCTCACTCAGGGGCGTCAACACCGCGGCTAGATCGGCAATTTGATCGGCGCTGATAATTTCTTTGACCGGGAGTTTAAGGCGCTGCTGGATCTCGGCTGCGATTAGATTGGCGTTGTTGGGATTAAGCCAAACGTGGGGATCTGCTCTTAGCGCACTGTGGGCACTTAATTCGCTCAACCGGCTGTGGCCATGACCATGAGCGTGGTCACTATCGCCGCCGACATTTTTCTGGCGGTCAGTATCTGTGGGCATACTCAGCGGCAACTGCATCACCGTAATACGCTTATTCTGGGGTAGTAATTGCATCGATTTGGCAATGCGGGATTCAAACAACTCACCAATCCAAATTATCAGGCCTGCCTGATCAATTTTCTTCAGCGCGGAAACCGGCAGCGACACCTCATGGGCGGACTGCACCGCCGATTGCAGATATTCAACTCGAGCCTGATCACCAACGGCGGACTGGGCGATAATTGCCAGGGGTTTAATGGTAGTGATAATCAGCGGTTTGGTTATTTCGGGGGCGGCAAAAACTATTTGTACCGTCAGGGCGCTGACTAAGGTAACAATTTTTAGTAAATTGTTATAATGTATCATTTTAATCATTGGCAATAATGCCCCAGAGCATCGATAACGATGTGAATGAAATTTGTATGTTATATTATAACATTGCAATTTAATAAAACGTCATAAAACAACACTTAATCAGGCACAGAGCCCCCATGTTGACCAACTCTCGATTAGTTCACCAGCCCCATGATCACGGCCGCTGCATCAACGCTGCCCTAAATCGTGCCGAGGAACTATGCGCCGCCACTAAGGCGCGGCTAACACCCACGAGAAAATCGGTGCTGCAACTACTCTGGCAGAGCCATCAACCCCTTGGCGCTTATCAGCTGCAAGATCAGCTGGCTAAGCTTTCCGGCAAATCCATAGCCCCGCCGACGATCTATCGCGCCATTGAATTTCTTCTTCAGCTCGGACTGATTCACCGTATAGCTTCACTCAACGCCTATATCGGCTGCCCTTTTCCCGGCAGTGACCACAGCAATCTGTTTATGATCTGCAGTCAGTGTGGCAGCGCCGCCGAAGTGGCCCACAACAGCCTTAATGAGCTGCTGCAAAAAGCCAGCGATAAGGCTAATTTTACACTACAGAGTCAGACCTTGGAGCTTTTTGGGCTATGCCCAAACTGCACCGAACGCCCAGAGAATTGACAACATGACTAAAGCCCTTATTAGACTCGAGCAAATCGGCAAATCATTTGGCTCGCGCCCAGTGCTAGAGAATATCTCTATGCAACTAATGCGCGGGGAGATTACCACATTGATTGGGCCCAACGGCGCCGGCAAATCCACTCTGGTGAGAATTATTCTCGGCTTACTAAAGCCCGACAGCGGCTCAGTGCAGCCCTCAGCCGAACTAAAGATCGGCTATATGCCCCAGAAGATCAATATAGATCCAACCCTGCCGATCTCAACCTGCCGATTTTTACAGCTGGCCAATACCTCCCACAGTGCCTGTCATGCCGCACTGGAGAAGGTGGGTATAGGCCATCTGGCAACAGCGCCGGTGCAAACCCTCTCTGGCGGCGAAATGCAGCGCGCCCTGCTGGCGCGGGCGATTGTCCGTAATCCCAACTTTTTGGTGCTTGATGAACCAGTGCAGGGGGTCGATGTCACCGGGCAGAATGCGCTGTACTCCATGATTGCCGAACTGAGTAAGTCGCTTAACTGTGGCGTGCTGATGGTCTCCCATGATCTACACCTGGTGATGTCGGCGACCGACCATGTTATTTGTCTCAATCAGCATATATGTTGCCAGGGCAATCCCGAGCAGGTCACCCAAGACCAGGCTTATATTGATATTTTTGGCCAGACGACCGCCGTTTATGCCCATCAACATGATCACCAACATAGCATTCATGGTGAGGTTTTAGACCAACAGGGCAACCATCAACATGGGGAGGGCTGTCGCCATGACTGATTTTCTGCTCTATGCACTGCTCGCGGGACTGGGGGTTGCAATGGTTGCCGGTCCTCTCGGCTGCTTTGTTGTCTGGCGACGCATGGCCTATTTTGGAGACACCTTGGCTCACTCGGCCTTGCTGGGGGTGTCGATCGGCGTATTACTGGGCATCAATATCAGCATTACCGTGGCAGCCATCCCACTGTTGATTGCTCTGGGTTTGGTCTATTTGGAACAGCGCGGTATTTTGTCGCTGGATACCTTGCTCGGCATCCTCTCGCACTCCGCGCTGGCAACAGGCCTAGTGCTCATCTCTCTGCTGCCCGATGTGCGGGTCGACCTGATGTCGCTGCTATTTGGCGATCTGCTCTCGGTGACCATCAATGATCTGTGGCTGATCTATGGCGTCGCGAGCACGGTTGTTTTGCTGTTGCTATGGCTGTGGAAACCGCTCATTAATATTACCGTGCATGAGGAGTTGGCGAGTGTTGAGGGGGTCAATGTTTCCGCGGTACGCACTGCGCTAATGTTAATCACCGCACTGGTGATTGCCATTGCTATGAAGATTGTTGGTGTATTGTTGATTACCGCGCTGCTGATTATTCCGGCGGCTACTGCGCGACGCATCAGCAGTACACCGGAGCAGATGGCGGTCATCGCCAGCCTGATTGCAATGTTAACCGTGGTGATGGGTTTAGCGATGTCTTGGTATAGCGATACGCCAGCAGGCCCGTCTATCGTGGTCTGTGGCGCGTTACTGTTTACCCTTTCACTGGCCGTTCGGCAGCGAAGTTAACGCTCAAAAACGTTCTTAATCGAGCGCCAAGTTTGGCGCATAGCCACTTCACCGTGGGGGGCCTTAAAGAACCCATGGTAGTGGCCCTTTGGATTGATCAACACCACCTGAGTACTGTGATCGACGGTGTAATTGTCATCACTCAGCTCAACTTTGGTATAGGCGATCGTCAGCTGTGTGGTGAGCTGCAAGATAGAATGGGGGCTGCCTGTCACACCGATAAAGTCATCATTGAAGTAGGGCACATACTGTGCCATTTTCTCTACCGTGTCGCGCTCAGGGTCGAGTGACACCATGACGATCTGTAACATTTCTTTTTCACTTTCACCCAAATCTTCATACATCGCATTAAGCGTCGTCAGGGTAGTAGGGCAAATATCTGGGCAGTTGGTAAAGCCAAAAAACACAATACTCCAAACATCTTTAAAGTTGTCCAAGGTGAAGGGCTCACCATTGTGATCGACGAGATCAAAATCACTGAATATCCGCGGTGTGCTCAGTTCAATCGCACCATTAATACGCAGATCTTCAGCCGACATCGGTACCGGTTGATTCATCTTCCAAGCAAAACCGAAAACGACTAAAACGATAAAGCAGAGTATGACGACGACGGTAAGCTTAATGCGTGCTTGTTGTTTCATGAACATGTTCTCCAAAACTGCGTTGTGATGGCGATTAACCAGGCGAAAAAGCGTGCTTAAATTATCGGTATTGACTCAACAAGGTAGTGGTCGAGCAACATAATGCAAAACAGTACCATCAGATACGTAATCGAGTATTTAAAGGTTTTCATTCCCGAATCATCATCCTCACCAAACAGCATAACTAGCGACCAATAGAGAAAACCTGTACCTAACACCAGCGCACCGGTTAAATATAACCAGCCAAACATACCGGTCAAAAACGGCAACACGGTGATCACAATCAACAGCAGTGTATAAAGTACGATATTGATCTTGGTGTATTGCTCACCGTGGGTAACCGGCAGCATGGGGATTTCAGCTTTGGCGTAATCATCCTTGCGATGCACCGCCAGCGCCCAAAAATGCGGCGGTGTCCAAGCATAGATAATCAATACCAGCAGCAGGGCGTTGTAGTGCACCTCGCCGGTGACGGCTGTCCAGCCAAGCAGTGGCGGCGCTGCACCGGCCAAACCACCGATGACAATATTCTGCGGCGTCGCGCGCTTTAAATACATGGTGTAGACAAACGCATAGCCAATGGACGAAGCAAGCGTCAGCCAAGCAGTAATCTGGTTGATAAACACCAGCAAAATGACCATTCCAGCCAATCCAGTCAACGCAGCAAACAGAATTGCCTGATTCGGCTGAATGCGACCGCGAGCGATTGGGCGATTGTGGGTACGCGCCATGGTGTCGTCAATCTTGCGGTCGACGATATGGTTGACCGCGGCCGCTGACCCAGCGCACAGGGCAATGCCCAAATTTCCCAGTATCAACACATCCAGAGAGACCATCTGCTCTGTGGCCAATAACATGCCTATCAGAGACGTCAGAATCATGAGCGCAACAACATTGGGCTTGCACAACTCTAGGTAGTCGCGCCAGCTCACGCCGGTTGTTTCTAATTCGCTTTGTTGCATAGGGTCCAACTCCAGAGTTCTATCTGTTGATTAACGATCTGGTGAATATTTCAACAGATGCTTCATATCTTCCAGCAGCCCCATAACATCATCGTCTTGGGTGAAGTAGAGAATAACCTCTGCATCAGGGGTAACCACAAAATAACGCGTATCGGCCATATCCCAGTCTGCTGAGGTGTTTTTCAGCAATTCCTTAAACTCACTTAGGCCTGTGGTTTGGATCGTTAAATGGGGGTGCGCAAGACGGAGATCGTCGTACTGCTGTTGTTGTAACTGTGCCGGGTCGGCGAGATAAACACGCTCGGCCCGACGCACCAGCTTACCCATTAGTATGTGAACTGAACGTGTATCTAAGATCACCTTGTTACAGCCAGCATCACAGCCTTCACCGCCAGCAATAACAATTTTCCACTTTTGCGCTTTATCGGGAATCGTCGGAAATACGGTGCGCGCATCGACAGCAGGCTTAACCAAATGCCCCTGATTGGTAGTACCCAACATCTCCATCAACTGCAGGCGCTGTTCTTCTGTCTGCGGCTGCATCAACGTGCCGGCCAGCATTACGCCACCAACCATGATTAACATAATCCAAATCTGAATCTTCATACCTCGGTTGCGAGGCCCCTGATTATTCTGCGCTTCACTCATAAAGCTTTACTCTTTGGTTGTTTTTGCCATTCTAAGTTTAAGCCAGGCCGCGAGGTTTGAATTAGCATTGATGGTAAGTAGCAACAATACCAGCACCATAACAAACCACTGCACCGCATAGGCTGTATGCTTCTCCGGCTGCACCGCCACTGTCGGCCAGCCTGTTGTTAATGCACCAACGGAATCGCTATCCAATCGCAATTGGTATGCAAAAAACTCGTCGGCAAACAATTCTTCCGCACGTTCAGCGGATATCCAACCTATACGCACTGGCCACTGATCAACTGCGCCAACACCATCATCTAGCTGCAGCCCGCCTTTTAACACCCTGTAGAGGGAACCGCGCAGTTGCACCTCACCATCCACTGGATTTATCTCAGGTAGCTGATTGCGGTCTACAGATGCCTGCACCCAGCCACGGTTCACGAGGATTTTTACGCTGCTGCTAGCGAGGGTCAACACTTCGAATACTTCGTAACCTGGCCGTCCACCGCGGACGCGATTATCCAGCAAAACACGCCGTGATGCATCTAGTAGACCAACAAATTGAACCTGCCTGTATTGCAGGTTTGAACTGAGATCCAACTGCTCAAACGGGGCCGGCAGCGACTGCTGATTAAGCGTGAACTCAGCCAAAATCTCGCGCTTTTCCTGGGCACGGTCCAACTGCCAGCAACCCAGACTAATCAGCAATGGCGTCATTAAAACAACAAACAGCAGCAACTTGGCGTTCGGCTGCCAAGAAAATTTTTCACCGCTAAGATGGGGATCACTGATCATTTATGTTTAAATTCCGGCTTCTATTATCTTTATTCAGAGACCACTATGCTCAAGACCATCATGCTTTTACTCCTTATCGCCTTGATAGCTAGTCTATTTGGCGGCTTAAACTTTTTGGTCAAGGATCTTGGCGGTAGCAACAAAAAACGTCTGCTCTATGCGTTGGGTCTGCGCGTCACATTGGCAGTGATGTTGGTTGGCACCATTATATACGGCGCTTACACCGGACAGATCAAAAGTCAGGCGCCATGGGACAAACAACTGCACCCAGAGAATGTAGCACCATCTTCTCCAGCTGACACTCCAGAGCAATAACAGTCAGCATACAAACAAAAACGGCTAGGCAATCTGCCTAGCCGTTTTAATTACTGTCCAACAAAGTATTATCTAGTCAAACACATAGACAATAAAGAACAACAGAATCCAAACAACATCAACAAAGTGCCAGTACCAAGACGCCGCTTCAAAGCCAAACTGATCTTCATTGCTAAAGTGCCCTTTGATTGCGCGAATCAAGGCAATCAGTAGCATGATGGTTCCAAGTGTTACGTGAGCGCCGTGGAAGCCCGTCAGCATAAAAAAGGTAGTCCCATAGATACCTGATTCCAGGGTTAATCCCATGTGCTGATAGGCATGCACATATTCTTCAACCTGCAGAACCAAGAAGATTATGCCAAGCAATACCGACAGTCCCAGCCAGCCGATAAACTGCTTGCGATTATTGTTTTTTAAACCGGTGTGGGCAATATGCACAGTAATACTGGAGGTAACCAGAATAACGGTGTTCCAAAGAGGCAACCAGCTTAGCAGCTTGCTCCAGCCTGGAAAGCTCATTGCTTCGTCTGGGCCAGTAAAGGTTGCGTTGGCTCCATTTGCCGCTTGGTCAGGAGTGACCATCGGGGGCCAATCCGCTTCGTAACCAGGCCAAAGGAGGGCGTTATTAGCCACGGCAGCATCTGTGGGTGTGTCATCAAATATGCCGATCGCCGCATCACCCCCTAACCAGGAGTTAACGATAACTCGCAGGTAAAAGAGAGCGCCAAAGAAAGCCGCAAAGAACATTACCTCTGAGAAAATAAACCACAGCATGCCGAGAACATAGGACTGCTTGAGCTGGTCGTTGGCCAGACCACGCATATTTTCATCGATAACTATGCTCCACCACTTGAACATCACCAGCGCCATAATGACCAAGCCAGCTGTGAAAACAATGTTACCGTTGCCGACAACCCAAGAGGCGGCACCGTAGGCCATTAACCCCATACCCGTGGCAGTAATAATCGGCAGTTTGCTCTGCTCGGGTACGTAATAACTGCTTTCTGTTGACATCTTTTATCTCCGTTTTGTTATTTCCAATGGCTTGGAAACTACTGTAACTGTGCTAGCGGATTCGCCATTCGATCGGTTATATCGAAAATCGTGTAGGAAAGCGTCAAACTGGTCACGCCTTCCGGCAAATCCGGATCAATAATAAAAACAAGCTTGAGGTCTGCCTGGTCGCCTGCTGCCAGCGGCTGATTCTCAAAACAGAAACACTCTGTCTTGTGGAAATAATCCGCCACATTGTTGGGCACCAAACTTGGAATCGCCTGAGAAACCATATCTTCGCCGGTGGTATTGCGCGCGAAATAGGTTATTTCTGTCGGCTCACCCGGATGCACAACAACCTTATCTTTGGTAGGTCTAAATTCCCAAGGCATCGATGCATTGTTTGAGGCCACAAACCTAACCGTGACCTCGCGCGATGTATCGACTCTGACGTCAACTGCAGTGTACTCATCCCCTGTTTTACCACCGAGCCCGGTGATCTCACAAAACAGATCGTAAATTGGCGGTAATACAAAGATTGCAAACGCAAACATTGCCGCCGCACCGAAAAGCGACTTGACCACGACTCGGCGGTTAGAAGCATCGACTGACATAGCCTTGGGCTCTCCTATTTCAACTCTGGTGGAGTTGCGAAGGTGTGATAGGGCGCTGGCGATGGAACAGTCCATTCAAGTCCTTCGGCACCTTCCCAAGTCTTTTCTTCAGTGGTTGGCTTGCCGTTGCGGATCGTCATGATGACGTTGTACAACAACATCAGCTGTGCACCACCGTAAATAAAGGCACCAATACTAGAGACCATATTCCAGTCAGCAAACTGCAGACCGTAATCGGCGTAGCGTCGCGGCATACCCGCTAAGCCCAGGAAGTGCTGAGGCATAAAGGCAATATTAAAGCCGATAAAGGCGACCCAGAACTGCACCTGACCCATGGTTTCGTTGTACATCTTTCCACACCACTTTGGCAGCCAGTAGTAGATAGCAGCCGTGCCAC